>Ga0214919_10001930_pt1 | contig 33273 bp, 39 predicted proteins | sample LL1503_MetaG_FD_177994 | JGI IMG/M metagenome (GOLD analysis project Ga0214919, IMG submission 177994) | Freshwater microbial communities from Lake Lanier, Atlanta, Georgia, United States - LL-1503 | ecosystem: Environmental > Aquatic > Freshwater > Lake | place: USA: Georgia | collected... | reverse complement strand
GCCGCCACCGCCACCGCCGCCGCCGCCGCCACCCCGCCAGCCAGCGGGCCCTCCGCCGCCGCTCGTGCCGATAGAAGAGCCTCTTGCAATCTGGAACCCACCAGGTGGCACAATGATTGGAGGTGCAAACACCTCCAATTCTATTGGCACTATTATTTATTTATTTCTCAAACTCGTCGTAAACAATCCAGAAAAGATCTTTGTTTTGACAGAACATACATCAATAAATATTAATAATGGAAAGGAGATTTATAATAAATTTGGATTTTTAGATAACGACACCTCCCCCCTTTTTAATTTTTATGAACCAACATATTTACTGTACCCACGAAAAGTAGCAGACTCTTATTCTGGCATTTTAATTGGTGCAGAAGATAATTACTCAAAAGAGGGTGTTAATATAGATGATATTCTAAAAGTAAATAGTAAGGGTGTGATTTTTCAACCAATACCTAATAGTGCAGAACCAGCGGAAGCACAAGCTACCACCAAGAAATATTGGCAACTTGTAATTAATGGTGGAAAACCATTACCAGCCAATGCTTCACCTTTGGATTGTGTTGACCTTACTACACAGATAGTAATTGATCAAATGGATGTTTCTCAAAATACACATTTTAAAGATATAAGTTCAAACCTTTTAATTCGGATAAATACTACTGAATATAATACTCCAGCGTGGTGTGAATATCTTGCCGAATCTACAGATACGATTAATAAAGATGGTAATTTGGGTCGTTATTTTATAAAGACCATAAATGGAATGTATGTAAGACTTCGCAGGCCAACTAAGAATGTAGTGCATGATTGGGATCTTGGAAAGTTTGATAAGTATGAAAATGAGTTTCTTCAAAGTCTTAATTTAACAGAAAAGAATCTTAATGGCATTTTTGGAAGTGATTGGAAAGCAGCAATTTCAAAATTTTTCCAGAATTTAATAAATTCATCATGTTTTTCAGATATTGCACTTCTTACTAATAAAGAATGTAGTACTACTCATAATTTTTTAGAAAAAGTTAAAACATATTTTTTAACAAATGAGATATCTAATTACATATTTAATAACGGGTTTGATATTACAGATCCTTTACTAGGAGAGTTTATGGCCAATTGGAAGAGTGCTAAGCCTGATTGGAAGAGTGATTATAATAAAAAAATACTCTATAATATGGATTTAAAGGGAGTTGCAACTCTTAATGTGATTTTATTAGAAAAGCGAAAAGAACGTTATATACTTAAATATATCAAAATTGATGGTGCAGACACTCAAGATGATGCTTCTCTTAAAAAACAATTTATAGAAAAAATAAAAGATCTTGAACGACAATATCCGAATTTTATTGTAGTTTATTCATAGACAGACTTCGGAATTCCGAAGTTTGGCTTGGCTGCGATTTAGAGATATTAACATTGTTTTAATAGAAAACTAAAACAATGTTAATTATAAAATGTGGACATTTATCTATTAACTCTAGAAGAACGACGGCGACTTCTACGCAATTTCTTTGATCCTCGGCGACCTCTACGTCTTCCACCATACAGTGGTGCTTGAGGTGGTGCTTGAGGTGGTACTTGAGGTAGTGCTTGAGGTAGTGCTTGAGGTGGTACTAGATATGAGAAGGGTGCGAGCCATGGTTGTCCTTGTAATGAAAAAGGTTGCATAGGTGCCTGCGAAGGTGCTGCTGGTAATGGTGCGGGTGCTGCTGGTGCGGGTGCGGGTGCTGGTGCTGGTGCTTGTCTAACCACTGGTCTAACCGGTGGTCCAACCGGTGGTCGTCTAACCATAGTTGATGTTCCAGAACCCATATCCTACCTATATGTGATATTTAACCGCATATCTTATGGAAAGCTCCGCTACCCGTCTTACCTGCCTCCAGCAGTTAATCCGTGAACCGTCGTAAAACTCCGCTACCCGTCTTACCTGCCTCCAGCAGTTAATCCGTGAACCGTCGTAAAACTCCGCTACCCGTCTTACCTGCCTCCAGCAGTTAATCCGTGAAGCAGTAAAATAAGTGCCAAACCGGAACTAACAAACATCAAAATCTCCGTCTGTGCATTAGACCCCGAATTCTTCTGCCTATCAAGCTCGGCAATGCGACGATACAAATCATCTATTTTTCGGTGTAACTCTTCATCACGATGGCCAGGTCCAGGTCCAAACAGTTGGCCCCCAGGGACATTTGTCCCCAAAATCTTAGGTCCTCGTGGTCCATCCGCCGTATAGCCGGAAGATCCTGGGCCTGGAGGCAACACTTTAAAGGATGCTGTAGGGACACCATCCGTAAGAGGTTTCCACGCCACATCCAAATTAGGTTGAGCCGGAGGAACACCCGCCGGTTTTTCCAAACCCACCCCGAGAAACTGTTTTGCAAAATCCGGAGTCAACCGGTACGTCGGGTCATCTCCAATCACATTACTGTAATTAGCAAACCCCTCTTCAGTATCTACACCCTTTCCGAAATAATCGGAGGTCTGCGTCTTATGCGTTGTCATGGCCGCCGAAACAGATTTCGGAATTCCTAAATCTGTTGGGGCGGCGCGTATTGGTTCCGATACATGCGCCGAAATATCTTGAAATGCCTCCACATACGGCATCCGAAGACATCCCTGTCGGTCGGGATCCGGATCAGCAGTCTCTTCCATATATGAAAGCGGCAACTTTTTACCCTTCTTAGACTTTTTCTTAGTTTCCACATTTGGAAATGCCTCCTCCAACGAAGAATATTCCATATTCTTGCTATCTAACTCACGCAAATTAATATTCCATTTTAGTTCGGTCCAGGGTTCGGTCCAGGGTTCGGTCCAGGGTTCCAAGACGACAAACTTTGGAGTCTATAATTTGTTATATAGATACTTTAATTTATCTTGCAGATTCTTTTGATAATAAAGAATTGAAAATGTTAGTATTTGAGCAGATTGTAATTCTTTTACTCTTAAATGTTGAAATTTGTATAATCCCTCAAATGGTGATGGTATTATATGTATAAGATTCCGTAAAAGATATATACTTATAGATGTAATAATAAGATAAAATATAAGATCAATACATACTTTCCATAGTACAACATCATCTTCTTCATTAAAAGAGTATGATATATTATCTATACCTCTAGCAGCAAAAAATCCAACCGCAAAATATATGACGGTAATAAGAGATATATCTGCCATTTTTACGAGCCGAAATCCGATATCCATTCTATACCTGGTCTATTTAAAATGTCTAATGATCTAAAAGAAATGACGATGACCCCGCCTATAATGAAAGGTGGTGCAAAGGAATATGTGGCAGATCTCATTGGAAAATTTAAAACACCTATTTCACTATTTACAGGGACTGTCCTTGTGATTGCCATCGTATACCAGCGTGAAATTCCCGATTACGTAAAATATCAGTTCGGCACTACGATGGGTCGGATCTTCACATTTTTGCTTACACTTTATATCGGAATGAAGATTTCGTGGATTCATGGTCTGTTAATGGCACTGTTTATCGCCACGATTTTGGCAGTGACTCCTCTCCGGATAGAAAAATTCCAGAATCAATCAACCAAGCTTGCACCTGATAGCAGCAGATGGTTTATAGAAAGAGTATTAGGTGAAGATGCTCAAGGAGTCACTGTGGACCGTGTAAAGACACAAGCTGCCCAGTAATATATTTTACAAAAATAGGATGATGTTACTGGAAGACATCTTAAGAATCGCCGTAGTGCTCGTATTTTTCTACTGGAATGTTGCAGAAGGTGCTGTATTTCAGAATCATTACCCCACTGCATTTGTTAAACTATATCCATCACATTTATGGCATTTATTGCTCGTTTTGCTCGTAATTGCTGCGGCTGTCTGGTGCCCGACAGTAGCAGGCATGGCCGCACTTGCCGTCTTCTTTTACACACTAGATTTTGAGAACATTTCACTTCTTGCCCAGAGTTCTGAGTTGGGCCGGTAGCGTGTATCGCGGTGCCGATACATGTTCTCGCCGGCTAGTAGATATGAACATCTCGTTCACAGGTCCTGCTGCTGCAGCATCTTTAGTAAACCCTCTAGAAAACATCTTTACAGCTTTCAATACAAACCCGTATTTTATTGGAGTCTTTATGCTCGTCATGAATTTGGCTGGCAAGTACTTGGCCATGGGTGTAACACCAGCACAAGATCGGTTTTTCCAACAACCATGGTTCAAACCTATTCTTTTCTTCACCGTCTTTTTCGTCGCTACACGCAATATTTTCGCAGCGTTTTGGATGGCCATTGCAGTCTATATCATCATAGACATGTTACTAAATGAAAAAAGCAAGTTTTATCTTTTAGGAAAGAAAAAATTTGCTCCCGAGGATGACCTATCTGGGAATGAAAAACGTGAGGAAAGTCAAACAGGCCCTTTTACTTCTGAAGAACAGGAAATCTACAATCGTCTAGATGCAAAAATGAAACGGTTTCAGAATCCCGATACTACTGTTATTAAAGATAATACAAAATTCTTGAATGAGTTCTATATGAACAGTATGTCGCGAATTCAGAATTCGGATTTTTAGTGCTAAACATTGATACTGAACGTGTTCCCCACCGCCTTACGACGACGGACGCGACCGCCTGTGCGCGTAGATTCCGTAGTACTACCAATATCATCTGATGCCAAACTCTGCATCTCAACTGCGGCCATAACCGCCGGCTGAGTTGTTGGCGTCTGCAATGCATCTCGCATACCATTATCACTAAAATCCGGTTGCGTCATAAATGTGTTCTGCTGCTGTGATCGCGCCTCCTCAAATGTCTTCAGAATATCATTGACATCCACTCCACGAGGTCCCGACATTTCCTTACGTGCTGTACGTGGTGGCTCTACTGCTGCGACCGTTTGAGGAGTCTGTAGAGGTACAGCCCCCGCTGCAGCAGCTGAAGAAGCAAAAAATGCCCCTGGACCTGCACCCCCTGCTGCACCGCCAGCAGCCGCAGGCTGCGCCCCACCCATCGCCATATTCATGAAATTACCGAATCCCGGTCCCGCCGCACTCGCTGCCGCCCCCGCCATCTGACGTGCCAGATCAGGATTCTTCTTCAGAATATCATCCATGGACGGCATCTTGGAACGCAAAAAGGTATTGCTAATATGGCACATGAATCCGCTGCCAGCCAATGCAAAAATCAATCGCGCCTCCGGCGGCATGTTTCCGCGCTCCTTATACTTGTCATAAAGCTCTTCAAAGATCTCATCAAAGTCCTCCGCATTCTCATGCACTGACTCCGACCAACCGTCCAGCTTAATGTCAAACGGGTCAAAACGATTATTCAGCCACTCCATTCCCGTGACAACACCCATGAGCGCCTGGCGCTGGAAACGTATACTGGCCTCCAAATTACGAGCATCCACTAGACGATCAAACTCCTGCTTAATCTCATCTAGAGAATTGTCCATTGTGAACCGCCGACTTAGCTGAAATCCCTTATTTTCCAAACGAGTCAGTTTATTCAGAATCTCCATCTTATCCTTTTTCTCCTTCTCCACATCCACTACCGGTGTCGCTGAGACCGGTGAGAACCCTAGTGCAGGCCCCGTGGCAGTCTGCTCGTTAAAATAGAGGTTGGACTTTCCCACATCAGTCTCACTCTTCTTGAAATCAATCTGAATGGGGGACTGCATACTGCTCATGTCAAAGCTCACGCCACCCATAGAATCCAGATTTTTCAGCTCAATGTCGGCAATTCCGCCACCACTAGGATTGATATTGATTGTCTGTGAGGGCGTCTCTGATGCCCAGCTCATACCGCTTGAGCGTGCAGGCGGCGTGGGGCTTCCGCCACCAATCTTAACCGGGTTTGCCAACATATTGAGCCCGAGATCATCTGTACCGCCAAGATCTGAGACTTGAATGACATTTCCAATATCCTTGCTAATAGAGATATCATTCCCAGCCATGTTCCGGGCCATATTCTCCATCTCATGAATTGAGATACCACCGAGGTCCATTTCTTTCTTTGAGTTCGTCCGTTCTTTTTAGATGGCGCAGTACGCACTAGGTGGCTAGACGGTCCAAAGACATTGCCAATGCATCTGCCAAATCGGATTTTTTCTTCTGTTCGGCAAAAAAATCCACCCATCGTCCTTTATCCACCACATTTTGCTTCTTCAGAAAATCCACCACACGTTGTTCGGAGGCCGCTTTGCGCGCCTTGTAGCCGGCGTCCCCCGTTGCCCCCTTCGCCTTCTTACTGGCGTGTACTAGTGCCAGAGCCGGCGGGGATGGCTGCAAGATATCCCGAAGAGTGGCGAACAATAGAATCTGTACCGTCTTCATTGTCGGGTTTTTTAGAACCGGTTGGTTTTCCAGAAGAATCTCCTCGCAACTTCCAAACAACGTCGCATTCGCCGTCACGAGATTCCGAATGCCGTCATGGATACGTGAGAGGTCGTATTCAGTACTCTTTTTCTTTTTGATGATGATCGGGAGGGAATAAAACTCTTGCATGGCTGCTACCACAGCCTCGCGCACCATGGTGCTTGTCTTTTTCACCCCTTTTTCGGCCAAGATATCTTTCAGAACTTTCATGCCGGGTAGACCGAGCATCAGATTTCCACTGGCATCGCGAATGGCTGGACGACTGGGTGGGCAGTGTTTAGGACATGATTGATATGCAGCGCCAGAAAGAATGCCTGAAAATCGGGGTTTGGCAGAACAGGCATGGCACTTATCCTTCTGTTTTGTGTCCACGCCGACTTCATCAATGAGATCATAGTTCTGCCAGCCTCTGATGGTCCAGGTGTTATCGGTTTTTTGAAGGGTGCACCACGCGAGATTACGAATTCCAATATCAAATGATAGTACTGATGTCATTTGATAGTAGTTTATGTTCGGCTTTAGACGCCGCGTTACCAAAGTTTCATATTTTCTCTCAATGAATTACGCCCACCTTCATCCTTCTGATTCAGAGCAACTAGAGGTGCAGGCGCAGCCCGCGGATGAAACAGAAACGTCCCAAAAAGTTCTGGCGCAACGGCCCCTAGACGTTCAGTACCAATCGCCATCGGATCCGAACTCACTACCCGTTCGCAACCAGTTTCTGTACATGAGACAAAGTTCTTTGCCGGTGGCACAACCGTTGAATCAAGACCAAATATAGCACCCGTAGTCTCTGCCATCCGTTTTCGCGATGTCTCAATTAAAACCTCAGTATTCTTCTGCATCCACTCTTTGGTCTCATATTGATGCCCCACTGGCACATTCATCACACAATTAGGTCGGTAATCAGTCGTCATACGCCCATCTGTCATCGGTGCAGTCCAACCAGGAAATCGGACATCGGGTGTCGGAAGTTGTGATACACGAATGCGCTTTGCAATATCTATAGGTGCACCTGGATGGTATAAATTAGGCTTTGTAGGTAAGCGAAAGAGTTGCGCGTCCATTTCTAACGTTAGTCTAGGCATTTAGTTCTAGAGCTTCACCCAGACTACCCTCAGCAATAGATGGCTCTGGCGCAGCCTTCTGCTCATCATCCTTCTTTAGAATCGCAACCAGCTCAGTAATCTTAGCATTCTTGGATGCCTTCAGGCCACGATCCTTGATAGTTGTCAGAAGCTCCTGCTTAGAAAAAGTCTCATAGTTTGCCTGGGCTAGCACCTCAAGCCCTACCTCAGGGGCAACTACAGGAACCTCCTCAACAGTAGCCGGAACAGAGGCTGCAACATTGTTATAGTACTCCTCCTCGGGTAACTCTTCAACTTCCCCTTTTCCAACTTCTTCGGGATTCTGAAAAACGACTCCTTCCATTGGATTAAGCATCTCCACTTGTGATGCTCCACGCTCCTGCATCTTCATCTCCATCAAAATATTCTGGAGAAAAGTGACCTTCTTCTCCATATACAAGAAACGCGTATAGAAGTAATAACTGATCACACCTACCACGGCCAGTATGCAAAAAGACAGAAGAGGTAAATCAAAATCACCTAGCATATTCTCATTCGTTCACAGACTTTTTGCTAGGCCCTCTTTCCGCAGCAGAGTTCGGAGTTGGAACTCTGCTGCGGTGGCGTGTATCACGGCTTAGATACATGTTCCGCGCCCGAGCCAAACCCAAACGTGTCCCAAATATCCTTCACGGACGACACTTGGCAGATACCCCGTTTCAGAGTATAATCGTATATACATCGGCCATCGTTCTCTGTGGCTGTAAAACACCATTTTTGCACAGCGCCGCCAGCGGCTCCAGCCAAAGAGAACATGTGTGTAGACACTATGCTCATGACCGATTTAGATTTCCAGAGTTCTTCCAGAAATACCCTACTTGTTTTCTCGGCATCGGGGGGATTTGTACTGTGGAACAATTCATCAAATAGAATAAAACCATGAGAACCATTTTTGGATCGTCGTAGGACATCTGCGGCAAATTTCACTTCCGTTTCAAACATTGAGAGTTTACCCGGAGAATCATGTAGCCGGACACCCGATGCGATCCAAGCGATGGGACTCAGGACGAGCTCGTCGGTTGTGGCCATACCGATAGTGTGACTAAAAAGGGCGGCTTGGAGAAGAGAACGGAGAAAAGAGGACTTTCCGCCTCCGTTGGGACCGGTTAGAACGACGTGGTTGCGACCGGGGGTAAAGATGCAGTCAGACGTTTTGCCGTCAAAAAGGGATATGTCGGAGAGACCTCGCGCTCGAAAAAAATTTTGTACCCCCTTTTCGGTGGCGGCTGGCGCCCGAAGAAACTGCACATTTTTAAAGGCCGCGGTGGCGGCAAAACGCCAGAAGATCTCCAGATCTGCCAGATCGGTCTTAATAACGGCTAGACGTTCCGGTTGATCCAAGAAGAATGCGGTGGCTTCCCGGGGTGTTGTCGGGATATCTTCAAAACCGATTGTGAGTCGCGTCGTGGCGATTCCGGCGGCCTCACAATCGGCCTGGAAAGAGCGAACAGAGGCCACGAGTGCCAGGAACTTGTTGCCCATAGATAAAATGACCCGGTCTGTTTTATGGAGATGCCATGCCTGTTTCAGCGGTTCCACGATGGATTGGACAAGAGAAAAAATGGTGAATGCGAGTTGGAGCATAGATTGGGGATTTGTGAAGGAGCCGTTTTTACCGACCCAGAGTGTTTTAAGAATGACGAAATATTGGGAGTAGGAGATGGGTATCTGGTAAAACCAGCGAAGCAGAATATAGGGGAGGATGATGGCAAAGATGGGAAATGCAAGAATGGTTGCGGGCACGACGAAACGTTTGAAATATGATATAATAAGAAGCATAAAGGGGATATAGTTGAAGGGGACCCAGTCGGGGGTCGTGAAAATGAGTTGGCCGAGAGTGTCCTTCTGAATTTCGTCGGCGCCGGCGCCTTTGGAACTGAGAAATTCGTCACACTCTTTTTCGGTGGTGGCAGTGGTGGCGAAACGTTCTGACCAGTCGGGATCGGCTGCACGCAAATCGCCGATCAGTTTACGGCGTTTTTCCATGACATTTGGGGGCGTTTCTAGGGCGGTTTCCAGCATCTTTGTAAGAATGGTATTGGAGCGGCCCATAACACAGCCGATACGACCGGCGACGGTCTGGAGGTTTGCATCTTCTACGAGCTTTTTTCCCGCCATTCTTTTCTGGTAAAAGAGCTTTGGAGGGGGCGCTGGGCGCAGCCGGGTAAAATTGACAATCTAAAAATCAATTTAACAGTTATAAAAGAGATGTCCATTCCCATGGATATTCCTTTTCTAACTTCGTTACTCTCTATTGAATATAAACTCGGCAAACCGGTGGATAACGTGAGTGCTAAAATCCAGAGTTTGAAGGGTCTTATTGAATTAGAGAGTACGACAAAGACGAATTGGCGGACAGGGCCGGCAGCCAATTCGTCATTTCCAAATAAGGAGGCGGCACGTCCCTATAGCACAAAAGGCGGTGCACCAGAATCTAAATGGCGACGACCTCGTCATGAGGATGAACCGCCCCCTCCTCCGCGAACCCAATCGGTTCCGATACATGTACGACAGAGTGGACCTCCCGGTCGTTATGTCAGTAAATTTAAAAAGGAAGAGGTAGTGGACAATAAAATTCTGCAAAATATTATTCTCAGTAAACTCAATAAATTCAGTGAAAATACATATGAAGATATTCGCGAGTTTCTATACCAAATCCTCGGGAGTAATGAGCCGGATCTGGCGGAACTTATTCGTGATTTCATGCAGCTCGTCTTTCGTAAAGGTATTCATGAGACAATGTATTGTAGTTTATACGCGAAACTTCTGTGCGAACTCGCCCGTCGGTATCCGGTACTTTTGGAAGAAATGACGAAACTACAGATGAATTATATGAATATGTTTCATAATTCCGAAGAGGATTCCAAGTCGTATCGCCAGGGTTATAGTCAGTTTATTGCGGAACTGGTGGCGTTTGATTGTCTGGAAATTCATATTCTGAAACGAATTTTCCAGACGATTTTGCAACAAATCCTCCTTTTACGCGGCGATGCGGGGAATCGGCAACGCATAGATGAATATGTGGATTGTATGTCGCGAATGAGCGCAGTTCTTAAAAATAAGACGAATGCATTCTCCGCACAGATACGGAAGGAACTTCAAGAAGTATTGACCGAGTTCCTTTTGAACAAGGAACCGTTTCCGGGGATTTCCACGAAATCCACATTTATATGTATGAATATTCGCGACATTTTACAAATTGTGGCGGCTTAATAGGAATGGCCAAGACGCGTGGGCGCAACAAGACTCGCAAACATAACAGCGGCTCAGGGGGTTCGGGTATTTTCGGCATTCTCTGGTCACCATTTCACCATTTTTTTATGGCGACGGGTGAATCTGTCGTCACAGTCGGTAGCAGCGCCGGAAATATTGTGAAAAAGGGTGTGAATACAGTTGATACAGTCGGCATGACGTATGCACGTCATGCAAAACAGATGGTGAATAACATTCGTGGACGTGCTAGGACACGGCGCGCGAACAAAACTGCCAAAAATTGACTACCCCCGGCCGGCGCGTTTGCGGGTAGTGAAAGAAATGAAAAACAATAAGTTTTCTAGAATGAACCGAAATGATAAGAAAGATTCTGGCGATGCGGAGAAGAAAACTCCGGTTCGCAAGGGTTTTATGAAACGGCGTCTTGTTCGTGGCGGGCGTGATGACGATGATGACAGTGTTGACAGCCGCGGCAACATTGTTGGTCTGATTGCATCAGAAGATGAGCTCGCATCCACGGATGAAACATTTGAAATTGACTCTGACGACAAGCCGAAAAAGGTGAAAAAGTCCAAGGGTTTGAAGCCTTCTCGTCGTGCCCGCCGGGATGAGGAGGAGGAAGAGCCACGCCGGCGGCCTGCAAAGTCTAGTGCGCGTGCCCGCAAAGAGGAGTCCGAAGAAGAGGAAGAGCCACGCCGCCGTCGTGGACAACGAGTCGTAGAGTCCGAATCCGAAGAGGAAGAAGAGTCGGAAGAAGAGGAAGAGGACGACGACTACGAGAGTGATGAAGAGGAAGAGGAAGAGGGCGGTGGCGGGATTAGTATCTTATTCGGCACATCTGAGTTTGAGGATCGCATGAAACCGAAACGCCACAATATGAAAAAGGAGCCCGATTCTGTCAAGAAGTTCGTCAAACTCGTCTCAGAACCCATGCAAGAAAACACGATTGACGATCATATTGACCAATTCAAGGCGCTTTCAGAGGACAAGCAGCGCCAGATGTTGGAGACATTGGAGCGTCGGCCAGATCCCGCCACGAGCCAGTCTCTCATGTTCAAGATTCTCAATATGAAGTTGCCAGTGGATACTCAGGCGATGATTCTGGCCAAGTATAATACTCTACAGCAAATGGATCCCTCCACGGGTGACTATTTCAAGATGCGCTCATGGCTGGAGAAAGTCACCAGTCTTCCTTTCGGAACTTACAAGGAGTTTCCAGTGAAGATCTCCGATGGCCAAGAGGCGTGTGGGGCATTCATGAATCGCGGCCATAAATGTCTAAACGATGCCATCTTCGGTCAAGAAGAATCCAAACTCCAGATTCTCCAGTTCATGGCCAGCAAAGTCGCGAACCCGGATATACGTGGCACCTGTCTTCTGCTCATCGGCCCCCCCGGCATTGGCAAAACCAGTCTCATCAAACAAGGCATTGCCCGAGCACTCGGATGGCCCTTTCAGTTCATCTCTCTCGGCGGCGACAGCGACGCATCCAACTATACCGGTCATCAGCTCGTCTATGAAGGCTCGCATTGTGGCAAAATCGCCAACAGTCTCGTGGCCGCCAAGAGCATGTCCATGATCCTCATGTTTGACGAGGTTGATAAGATTTCCACGACGGAGAAAGGTCAGGAGATTCAGAATCTCTTGATCCATCTAACAGATCCGGTGCAGAATACGGATTTTGAGGACCGTTATCTCGCGGGGGTGCCGATTGACCTGAGTAAGGTCATGTTTGTCTTCAGCGCGAACGATATTAGCCGAATTGACAGGGTGCTATTGGACCGTATGACGGTGATTGATCTGAAGGGATATTCGCCAAAGGAGAAGTTGTTGATTGCAGAGAACTTCTTAGTGCCAACTGCATTCCGCGATTTGAATTTGTGTGAGAAGGTCGGATTTACGAAGGAGGTCTTGGAGCATCTGATCGCCGAGTACGCTTCCGAGGAAAAGGGTGTGCGAGAATTGAAGCGGTGCATTGAGCAGATTGCACAGAAGATCAATATGCTACGGATGTTCAATACGAATGAACTGCCGTTTCATATTCCGAACTTCCAGCTTCCTTTCACTGTCAAAAAGGAACATCTGGCCTTGTTCTTAAAGAAGAAGGAGAAGGATGAGAGCCATTTGCGGATGTATACCTAGGCTTTCCCTAGCGCCGACCAATACGTTTAGAATTTTTACGCCGACCAGATTTCGGAATTCCAAAATTTGGTGGGGTAGCGTGTATCGGTTCCGATATATAACGCCGACTATGACGAGCCCTTTTTGTTACTCTACGTTTTGTACGGCCGCCGTACCAGGTACTAGGACCTTCTAGTGCCTTTACTGCACTATTATATTTATGTCTAATTGCTTCCAGTGCAAAACTACCAGCCTCTCCTTTTATACCATCCTCCCCTATTACCCCTGGGCCTAATATAAGTTTCCTATATTGTTTGTGTTTGCCAAAATATTTTCGCTTAGACTCTTCTTCTGCTTTTAAAATAAATTGAAACATTAAATATTTAATTCTAATTTGTTCTAGCTCTTCAGTACCAGCCTCCCCTTTTACACCATCCTCCCCTATTACCCCTGGGCCTAATATAAGTTTCCTGTATAATAATGGTTGATCATAACCTCTCTGATGGGATTCTATTGACGCCTGTTCACTAAGTTCTTTAAATAATTTATCCATCCCTATATATAATAGAACAAAAATTAATTATTATCGCTTAGAACCACTTTCCAAATTTTTTTCGACCGATGCGCCCCCAAGAGCGCCGGTAGGACGGCGCCATATAGAATCCATCTCTGCACGTTCCTTTTGCGCCTTGGCCAGCCGTTCCTCCATTTCGGCCGCAGCACCCGTTTGTGGCCGAGGTGCAGAGCAACCCGAACCCACCCGCCGTAGTTTACAAGCCGGTTGAGACATTTCTACTATAGAGTCGCCACTCGCCTCTGAAACATTAAAACGTACGTGGATTCGCCAAACATAGGTGCAGCAATCGGCACCACTGATTCATCGTCATACAAATGCCACGTGCTGTCGGCTTTATTACACGCTTGAGTGGTGTAGTGACCCCCCCCTGCGCCTCCGTGGTGATCAACGACCGAGAACAAAGTGTAATCCGTTTTTCCAAAACGCTCTGGAGATTCCGATGAGAATAATGACTCTAGAGATATGTGTGTCAACGGCATAGACGCCATTTTGGTGTGTATTTTTTGACCCATGGCCGTGAATCGTTTAAGAACAATCGCCAAATACTGAGGAAGACGCCAAAGAGTAATTGTACGCGTGGCCTGAGTCCGTGTCGGTGCACATTTGTCGCACGAATATCCATCAATTGTCTCCGCTTTAAATTCAGCCTCTAACATGGACATCAGCGTGGGCGGCTCGCCACTCTCTGGCACCGCCGCTTTGAGACTCGTAAACGGTTCCCAACTATGTGATACGGCGCTGCAGGCCGAACACGTTACACGATTGTGATAGAGTCCGTAGAACTGATCCACGAACGGACTGTACTGACCCTCAAAGGTACGTTTCCAGACTTTGAGTGCAGAAGCTGCAAGAGTTCCTTCATCTGCAAGAACACGCATATCCACGGCCACGGCAGTGGATTCATGAATTGTGTCAATAAGAAACGTCAGGAATTCGTGGGCGTCATGTGGAGCCTTGCGCTTGAAATGTTCGTAGCCGGTATCATCCACAACTCGGTGAATAGTCTGCCAGAATTCTGCCGGACGAACCACCTGCTGTTTTTCGGCCTTGTTGAGCAAATTCACGACGTTTGCCAGACTTTTCACACACATTTGTTGTTTCTGGCGAAAGAGGGGTGCATCTTTTTTAAAGAGAGTTTCATGGCCGTTTTCAGAAAAGATCCACGCAAGCTTCTCACAATGTCTGAGAGCCTGTATGACCGCGTTTGCATAGCAAGTCGCGCCCATATTAACAAGTCCACCACAACCCTTTGACATTGTACTACTTTTATGTAAATTTGAAGCTCCAATTTTTGACGCAGTAGTGCTAGTGTAAAATGGGCTCTTCTTACGAAACGATTTATGGCGTAGGACTTTTGGACGATATTCATAATTACTTTCCTGCACTTTTGTACGAGCCTTCAACGTTTTCAAGTGTCCGCGATGTTTTGACATATGTTCAGAGTCAGACACGGAGTCGTTTTGATCTGTTTTCGGTCGGGACATCTAGCTATTACAGCCAAGAACCTTTACGCCCAGCCGCAGCGGCCCCACGTCCTGCAGCAGGCGGCGGTTTGGCAGGAGTTGGAGGGACTCGTGCAACAAGTCCCGCCACGACTTTACGAAGCGGTTTATCAACACTCTATCGTATTAACACATACTACGATGATATGTTTGTAAATAATACATTCCTTTCTGCACTTTTAAGAGGAATTATTTCAGAAGGCACGGCACCCCCCATGACACCCGTCATTGTTCGCCCAAGTCCAGAACAGATTGCTGCCCGAACAACTGAGAGTACATATGATGGTAATTTAATAGAACCACCTGTGTGTTCCATTTGTCAAGATGTATTACAGGCGCAGGATACCACACGCCAAATTAATCATTGTCAACACTTATTTCATAAGAATTGTGTGGATGTATGGTTTCAATCTAATGTGCGCTGCCCTGTGTGTCGCCATGATATCAGGGATTCATAAGAACGCCTTCAGAATAAAACGTTCAATATATATGCCGCGCGTTCTGTAAATATGCTGACTCGGTTCTTTGCCTTCGTCGGGTGCTAAGACCCACGCAAGCATTTTTTCGTAAAAAGCGAGAGGTCGTTGACGAATCCGATCTCGGCCCACAGAAATCCATTTTCCTATCGCCCAAGGAAACGTCGGTTTGTAATGTTCATCGTACAAGATCTTGAATACCTCTTTAGCTGTTTGGCGATATCCATTGAACCGATCGCTTGTTTCTGGTAAATCATTACGCTTCAGATATTTCAAATGTTTCGGATCTGTTGAAATAAATCTCGGAAATTCGGCAAACGATATGAGTTGATCTTCACGATAATTAATTCCACCGTGACAAAAAAACGTGCAGGCCGCTAAAGAATCATAGCGCGTGATAATATGCCGAAGAATCGTATCAGCAAGATGTCCCTTATTTTCTAAAGGGACTGTGCCTTCCATAGGTGCACCCTTATTATACACAGTCCGAAATGCCGCGTATGAATCACTCCACTGAATATTTTCATCATAACGTGCAATCACCATTTCAAAGTCGCTCTTAGTGGCCTTAGAGAGGGCAACAGAAAGAGGAAATGGAACACATTGTCCTTTTAATCGCGGTTCCATACACATCTAAACCAATGCATATTTAGATCATAGAATGCTAGATATTGTGGTTGCCCATTACAATAGCCGAGAGTTTGAAGAGTGTCTCAAACCGTTTTTCCAACATACTACTATCGTATATGATAAATCAGGTACGTATCCCTCTGCTATCCCTCTAAAAAATGAGGGACGAGAAAGTGATACATATTTACATCATATTATTGAGAATTATGATACTCTGAATGACTATACGCTATTTATTCAAGATGATACTGACAATCATATACAATATAATTATCAATTTTATTACAAAACAAAAGAGGTTATGGAAAAGAATATCCCATTTTTTCAATATGAAACAACGTGGCGAAAGAATGGGGCCATTGCAAAACGTCTCATACATGATGGCTATCTGAATTTACATACACTCCCATCTCCGACATCAATCAAAGAGTTTTGTACGGAATTCGGCATCGTCTTAGCAAAAAGTTATACAACCGAGCTGTGTGCATTTTTCATAGCATCTAGAGAAATACTTCAGAAAAGACCACGGGAATTTTATGTGGCTCTTCGTGAATGGTTATTAAAAGATCCAAAACGGGGCTTCGTCATGGAACACGTTTGGAAATTGATTTTTTCGTAGGATTACAACAACTTACTGATATCCTGTGGAAGCTCCGTGATTTTCGTGGAATAATGCTTCTCAATCTCCTTCAAATTGTCAAACTCGCCATGGCTTACAAGATTGATGGCGACACCTTTACGGCCAAACCGACCCGAACGACCAATACGATGAATATAGTTCTCGCGCTGTGACGGCAGCTCATAATTAATTACGAGACTCACCTGTTGAACATCAATTCCACGGGCGAGCATATCAGTACTAATTAAGACTCGCACAGTGCCATCACGAAAATCCTTCATACGCTTCTTGCGCTCTTCCACATCCATTTCACCATGAATAAACGATAGAGGAAATCCCTGTGCTGATAGCTTTTCCGCTATCCACTCGGCACGCTGACGCTTATTACAATAGATAAGTGCCTGATTAATATTGAGCTGTTGATACAGATCACACAAGCAATCAAACTTCCATTCCTCTTTCTCTATTCCAACGAAATACTGACTAATACCATCAAGAGTTACATCTTCAGCTGGAACTAAAATCCGTACAGGATTCTGTAGAAGTTTCTCGGCAACTTCAATTACTTCTGGAGGGAGTGTTGCACTAAAGAGCGCCACACGAGTTGTGGATGGAAATCCCATCTCTAGAATATACATTACCTGCTCCCGAAAACGGTCCTCTAACATCTGATCAGCCTCGTCCATAATCAGCAGTTTCACATGCTCCCTCTGAATAATACGGCGATTCATGAGATCATAAATACGTCCAGGAGTTCCTACCAAGAATTGCGCACCCTTTTCAATCGCCTTAATGTCGTCGCGAAGTGGTGTACCACCGGTTGCGGAATATACTTTGACAGGAATGAACGATCCGAGATTACGCGCAACACTCTCAATCTGCTGGGCGAGTTCACGGACCGGCACGAGAACAATTACCTGCACTTTTGCGAGAAGAGGGTCAATACGACCCATGGCGCCAATCGTAAATGTACCCGTCTTACCGGTTCCCGACTGCGCCTGGGCAAGTAGATCACGGCCTTCAAGAATTGGAACAATCCCCTTTTGCTGAATTACAGACGGATTCTCAAAACCATACGAATAAATACCACGAAGAAGATTGGATGGAAGATTCATCTCATCAAATGAGGTGACACTGAGTACTTCGGCTTGGGTGGACATTGTGTTCTGCTGGTTGTCCATTCTAAAACAGTATTCAATTTTGGCTATAAGTAGTTTAGCGCGCGGACACGGGGTAAAATTGGCACTAAAATTCACCATTGAGTATAAGTAGAAATGGAAGCCGATGATGCAGTTGGAGGCCTTTACGAGGATCAAGAGGATGTTGCTGATGACTTGGATGATGTGTCCGAGGGCGCGGCGGATGCAGCCGAGGCGGATGCCGAATTTGACCCACTTGCCTTTCTACACAAATTTCACCCAGAAACATTGTTAGATTACGCCGAAAAAGTCATGCCAAATATTCCTCTTTTGAGTTCTCCTCCTATTGATGATCCAAATCACACGAGCCAACCATTTCTGACTTTATATGAAAAGACGAAAATCATTGGGTTTCGTGCAAATCAATTGGCACAAGGTGCAACGGCATATATTACCGTGCCACTACATGTGCGTGACGTGACGGAAATCGCGCGCATGGAACTGGAACAGAAACGCTTGCCGTTTATTGTCAAACGACCGATGCCAGATGGGACGTTTGAGTATTGGCGTCTGAGTGAAATGATGGTGCTTTAACGAGACCTGCTACAGGAACGTGTATAAATAGATTTTTCGTCTGTGAATGCGTCACGGACAGCGGATTAAATATGGGAAGTATTAGCTTTTTATTTTTATCATGCTTATGCATTCTGACAGAATATATTCCTGAAATTATGATTAATATAATAATTCCGGCGAGGCTACCACCGCCAATTCCTATCATAATGCCAAGAGAGAATGTGGGAGTTGGGGTTTCATCGGTGGGCATCATGGATGCTAGAGGCATACCTACTGGTGTTATAGTATCTACAGTAAAGATGAGATCGGCAAAATATGTGATATTGATAATTTGAAGACTGCGCTTAGTAGTTGAAGAGCAATTTATCTGTTGTTGATTCACTGAGTCTGTTCTATAGAGTAATATTGCTGTGTAATTTGGGATTAATGGTATAATTTTAGATAACCATACGAATGAGGGTGTCGTATTTAACTGGCACTGATACGTGGCTCGGTAGGAGAGATACGTTAGAGGATTTGTAATTTTGGTCAACTCTTCTTGAACACGGACAGTTTTCTGGTTTTGCTGGATGACAGGAACACTCGTTATAGTAAAAGAATATGTGGTGGTTGGCGTGCTGTTTGTGGGTTCAGAAGTAGGCTGAGGAGTACTCGTAGGTTCATAACTAGGCTGAGAAGTGCTCGTGGCTGAATAGCTACTCTGAGAAGTACCCGTGGGTGAATAGCTAGGCTGAGAGGTGCTCGTGGGTTCAGAAGTAGGCTGAGAGGTGCTTGTCGCTGAATAACTAGGCTGAGAGGTGCTGGTGGGTGAATAACTAGGCTGAGAAGTGCTGGTGGGTGAATAACTAGGCTGAGAGGTGCTTGTCGCTGAATAGCTAGGCTGAGAGGTGCTTGTGGTTTCAGAAGTAGGCTGATAAGTGCTAGAGAAGTTTGACGTACTAGAGGGACTTGAACTGCTAGATGAGCTGCCGGTAAAAGTCCGAGTGGCGCTTGCCGAAAAGGTGAATAAAGAACAAGTAGATCCAAGACAAACTTGTGTAGGGCGTGCAGTGACATTTACAAGAGTTGTAGATGTCGCTGTTGCATTTAGACCTGCTACCCCGCCTGGAGTTATCTGTGCTAATACTGAACCAATTATAAAAAGGAGGTGCAACATTCTCTATATCTATGATACAAAATCTTTAGTATGGGATCAACCAATCTCCATTTCGCATCATATCACCCTTTTTCACTTCACCGACGCGATAGTTGTAATGAAGAAGACGTGCTCCACGTTTGTCGGTGCGTAGCCAACGAACAAAGACGCCATTTGGAAAAAGATCTCTTGGTAAACTAATATATGGAATCCCTGTTTGGCGTAATTGGCGATTGACCCAAATTTGATCTTCCGGTTTTTCTATCCAAGAAGGATCTTTTGGGGCCACTTTGAAAAAATCCGGCCATTTGTTCTGCAGATCTGATTGCCGCCACGCAATCATACCTGTACACACATTCGGACATCGCATATTGCATATAACTTCTGGATTATATTCATCGCACTGAAATGCAAGATCATGTCCAGAAAGATCTTGGAGAAAATCCTTGTAGACAACAATGTCCCCATCCAGATATACACATTGTTTGATTTCTGGATTTCGCCAATACGAATCCAAAATATCCAGTTTTATCCGATTCAGTTTCTGGAAATCTCGGGATCCGAACAGGGACATTCTCATCGCATCTAGCGCGGCTCCGCCGTTCCAAAGAGAACACGTATATCCTTCGCGTTTAAAAAAATTATAGGAGGCCTTGTCTGCACATATTATGGTGAGAGTCCACGGAACACGCGCCTTTTGCAGAGATTTCAGAAGATTCAATGTATAGTACTTATATCCATTGGATGTAAGTGTCCACACAACCATTTCTACTTTTTATGTTTGGGAACTCTTAGACTGCCCCCCTCCAAAAATCCGTATGCGTTCTTCAGGAGGAATGTACAAATCGTCACCCGTCTGTACATTGAACGCCTCATACCATTCATCAAAATGACAGACAATCAGATTCACACGAAATTCCGGTGGAGCATGTTTGTCTAAAAAGAGGGACTGCAGAAGTTTTCGCGGCAATTCTTTCGTCCTCCAAGAAACCGCGTAGGAAATGAAAAAATCGCGCAGAGCCTCTAGCCGTTGCGACGGCCTAATTTTCCCTAAAAGTGCCGCCAGAGCAATAGCAACACCTCCAAGATCTGCCAAATTCTCATTTAACGTTAATCGTCCGTCCAATTTCGGACCTTCACGCCCACTAATACTCGTCTGACTATAAAGCCGAACAAGTTCATTTGTCTGTTTAAGATATACGCGCGTATCCTCTGTAGTCCACCAATCCTCTAACAACCCTCGCTCATTGAAATTACGCCCATCTGTATCAAAGGCATGTGTTATTTCATGACCTATAGCTGCACCGAGACCACCATAATTCCACCCTATTCGGCCGTGATCCGAATAAAAAGGCCAGGTAAAAATTCCGGCGGGAATAATGAGTTCATTCGTCTCACTATAATAATACGCATTCACACTGTATGCGGGTTCGTTCCAACTACCGCCTTGGCGCTTCTTACCAGCTTTGGAAACGACCTCTTTTGTTGCGGCCGAATCCAGTAAATATATATTTGCAAGTAAATTGTCCGTCTGTAGTGACGGTGGCCGTGGTGGAGTATCATAGTCCGGATAACCCACTGATAAGATCATCGCCTTGACTTTTTTAACAGCCTTGTGTCTCGTATCCCTACTGAGCCATTGCACATGCTTCAGCGTCTCCACAGCACTGTCACGCACTGATTTGACAAACGCGACGGCGCCGCTGCGAAAATGCTCCGATAGATAGGATTTTACATATATGTATGATAAATATTCCGACATTTGATCTTTCAGAACATTCATGGTAAGGGCATTTTGTGGTATCTTGTGTTTCTGGCCAGAAAAGAGTTTTCCAAAGACCTCAAAATGAAGATCGTCATAGGGTGGTGGGAGATACGGAAGAGCATGCATAACGGTATGAAGAGAAATAAGAGAAAACCATTGTTCCAAAAGAAGTTGTTCAAATTGCTGGTTAATAAATTCAACCCATGAAACTGATTCTACGTTTATACAAATACCGCTCTGAATTTCTGTAGCGACGCCGAGATTTTCAAAAAAAGACACCCAATGAATATTTTTGAATCGGCGTTGTAGTGCTGTAACTGTTGTATTGATGATATCGGCCTTCTTGTATAATTCTGGATTTATTGCAGATTCCAGTTTGCCTATAAAAAGCTGCTCAACTTGTATTCCAAGCGAGATGTCATTAATATCAAGAAGTGCTGAGACTTTTTTACAAAGTGACACATATGCGGCCAAATTTCGCGATTTCTCGGGTGCCGTGGCATTATAATAGTGAATGTTCGGCAGTCCGAGTGAACCCGGTGTCAGATTTAAACAATGTTTTCCATCTATAATAATATCTGTCACTGAAAACACAGTGGGTATTTGAAATCGCGCCATGTCACCGAGCGTTTTAGAGATATCTGCAGTGTCGCGAATACAACCGAGACTTCTGACAGTCCGTTTCAGATAATCCACGCCATTTTTCTGTTTTTCGGGGCGATTTGAGGACATCTGTAGACGGCCAAGTGCATCCATAATATCGTCAAAGGGCTTGACTGGTTTGTGGCCGCGGGCGGCGACGACGGCGGCCCGTTTTAGAAGTCCGCTGAGGGATTGTTCAATATCCTCTTCTATTTGTTCACTGACACCAAAGGTATTTTTGAAAGGTGGCATACGGGTGGATCGGAGCCAATGAGAATTAACATATTCATAAAAATTATTCCCAGGCGTCATCGTCTTGGATAAGACAGGGAGGGTAAAGACTCCTCTTTTGCGTGTATGATTTTTTGGCCGGTGTGACATCACTCCTATCTGTTTGTGGCATATAATTATGACAGCTATAGGCTTTTCGGATAAGCGATTTCTTCTTGCAATTGGCCAGACGAATTCGGCGCTCTATTAAAAGTGCGAGCATCGCCTCCTATTCTTCCTGCTATAAAATCCGCCCCGGCTACTGCCGCCAATGTTTCCCGCAATTTAGACACGTGATAAAGATCGTCATCGGTTCATCTGCTGACCGGGTCTGCATCTCGTAATATGTACACTCCTTCTTCCAACAACGGCCACATGTGAATTTGTCTGTCGCCATGGATTTATTACCCTCCAGCTGCCGCTTTTCCTTCATTTGTTGAAATTCAAATGCCGCTTTCCATTTGGACGGGAAGAGTTGATATGTATCCAGAGTTGCAAGAGATTCAATGGTCACTTCACCTGATTTAATAAGGCCCACTAATTCATCATTTTTCACATAGGAATCGGTCGCCAAATTCGCCATGATCTGTCGGGCACGCGCCACATAGATTTCTTTGAACATGGGGTGTTTCCAGAATGCTGGTATATGCTGAATCTCGGCGCGATGACATGCATTATTATAGACTGCGCGTTCAATGGCGACAATTTCCGGCTCGCTGAAGTTGGTGCCTATGAGTGTTTTCATTTTTGCGATTATGCTGAGCCGGGTCGTATTATCTGTTGGGGGCGATTCTGCCGTTTCGGGAAGTAGTTTATTTTCCGGATTGAAGTTCATATTCATGTCAGCTAGTGCGGCCGCAGCTGCTTCCCCCACCGTCGTTTTACGTTTTCGCACGATACGAGTTGGAACAACTTCTTCCTCTTCTTCAAGAATTTCAGGATCTTGTTCTTCTTCTTCTGGGAAATCTTCCTCTACGGGCACTTCCTCTTCTACAGGCACTTCCTCCGATTCGGATTCAGATGACTCCTCTTCAGAATCATCACAATCGCCAAATTGGCGTTTGTAGAAATTCTCGTAATCCTCTGCCTTGAATGCAATTGGTTGTGCAAAACTCATTTTGTTCTTGCTGGCAAGAATCAGAATATCCCCAAATACCACTGTTTCGTCAAAAGGTGGTGGAAGTTCATGTTTGTTCTCTTGTCCCACACGACCCTTTGTATAGCCGAACAGAAAGATGGTTGTTTGTTTGAGTGAATACGAACCGAGAAGTTCAGGTGCCTCCTTCTTTTTGAAGAGTTTGGCAATATCAGGCATCTTAATACCGTCTTCCAAGGCCGGCAAACGAACCTGTTTGATATCCGCCTTTTGCGTCAACATGACCGTTAAGACTGTTTTGGACGACATTCTATTATTCTAATGCCTTTCGCGCCTTAAACGCTGTTCAAATTTAGGTCCTTTATGGTATTAGAATGAGCTGCCCTTACGCAAATATCCTAGGAACACCTGGAGAAGGTGTTCATGCACGCCGCATATTCGGCTACTCACTCAATGATATTCTTGCTACAATTGCTCTAGCCGCCGTGACATCCTATTTGATGAGCATGTCATTTTTGCTGCATCTTATTGTATGGTTTGTCATCGGGGAGGTTGCACATTATGTCTTTGGTACACAAACGGCATTCTTGACAACGATTGGTGTAAGAGCGTGCCCTGAAAAGATATAGATTATCTAGACAGATTATGAAAACACGCCGCATCAGTAAAATGAAATGTAGAAGGGTTACGCGAAAAAACGGCAGCAAGTTGCCGCCGTTCAGCCCACACACATGTCCCGGTAAGATGAAAAAGGGTAAAGATGGGATGTATAGATCTGTTGATAGAGCTGATGGTGTGTGGATTTGGAAACGGATCTAAATGGGTGGTAAGATCTTATGATAAGATGAGGCACCGAATTTGGAAACCTCTGGCAGCGCCTGCGGCGCCGCAGGCGCCGGCAAGCACAATCACCTTTTACGATGCAGGGCCGTATTGGGGCCAACTTGTAAATAACTCTGGATGGATGTGTTTTCGTGTAGTGAATCGTAAAAGGGTGGGCGAGGAGATTCATGAAGATTTAGAACTCGTAGAAAATGACGATTTTGTGCCTTGGCATATCGCCTCAACGGAAACATATCCACTTGAGGATTTTGAAAAGGGGACGGGGAATATCCTAATTCCTGGATGGCAGGTGGTTTTTTCGTAATCCTTTTTTACACGTAAAAGGGAGATGCTTGATAAATTTGTCTTGGCGTTAGTGATTGTGGCACTTCTATATTTGGGCGCCGTCTTGTTAAAATCATATCAGCCACTTTGGTTTGAGGGATTTTCTGAAAAGAAGCCGCCTTTGGCGGTGGCACCTCCTGTCTTTGTTCCTCCTTCCATGCCCGAACGAGTAGTTGCGCCGGCTGGACCGGCCGCTCCGGCGGCGGCGGCGCCGCGCGCGCCCATGCCTTTGCCTTCACCACCAGAAACACCGACAGATCCATATGACGAAGTGCAGGGAAAGATTCCAATTGAAGATAATCTACGGCACCCCGAGAACAGTTTCGGACCCGGTCTACAGAATCGTGGGACATTTCTGAGTGAGGCCTCCGGTGTGGCCAGCAAGGAGCGGAGCGGGGCGACGGCGTCCTTTTCACCCGAGTTTGCACAGAATGGTGGGGAATTTATGAACGGGATTTTTGCAAATACCACGGGGGATGAGTACGGTCTTGTATAAGGCTAAAGCCGCATGGCCATTTATAAATAGAATGGAACAACAAGGACTTTCTCAGGGCAGTCTCAGGAATAGTCACCGAGAGATACACCCGGTGAGGCGAAAGCGTGCACCCACATCTCTCCACGAACTCGTAAACAAGTTCGTAGAGGAATGTCTACCGACTCAGATTATTCGGCGACGTTATGATCCTGAGCGTCTTGCTCCTGTGCTACAAAAGCAGGAGTTCACAGTTCTGGAAAATGAAAGTAAATCGGATTCTGGATTTATTGTGTGTTTGCCGGCGCAGCCGGCCGTATATTTGCAGCGGGGGCGGCGGCCAGGCGCCCCGAGTACCACATCCATTTTACGTCTCCGAATCCACGACATGGTACGTGAAAATGGTGGGAGCGTCTTTGTGGCGACGTTAGATGATGTAGGGCATGCTCTGCGTATTGAAGATGTATGGGTTTGGCGCGGAGAGGCGCTCATTTCCTCAGCGGTGTACAGTAAACGGCGCGAAGTTCTTGACGAGTTTGTGACGAAATATTGGATACCCGATGCACGTCTTTTGGGAGGGGTGGTGGCATCGGTGGCGAATCCGATATCTATTGCGGAATTTTTGGCACGTCCGAGTGGAGCGTATTCGGTGGAGTTTCTTCCGGAAAAAGAGGGGAGGACGAGGATTTGGTTTCAAGTGGCGCAAGCGCAGCAGGGGCAGGCGCAGCAGCACGGGCAAGCGCAGCAGCACGGGCAAGCGCAGCAGCAGGGGCAAGCGCAGCAGCACGGGCAGGGGCAGCAGCAGGGGCAAGCGCAGCAGGGGCCGCGGCATGAGCAAAAGCGACCGCTTACACAAGCCGAAGTGCGGCTTCAAATACAGTCCAAGGTGCGGCCGGGGCAGGCGAAGCAGCAGGGGCAGGCGCAGCAGCAGGGGCAAGCGCAGCAGCAGGGGCAGGCGCAGCAGCAGGGGCAGGCGCAGCAGCAGGTGCCACCAAAAACCCGCAAAGTCCGTGCAGTCGCCATGGAATCTCTGCCTGATGTCTTTGAAATCTACGGCGAAGATGATCTTCCTATTGGACGCGCCTCTGTTCAGAGTTATGAACTCAGTGAACAAATCCGCGGCAAAACTAATATTTGGGTGATGGCAGAATGGGTTTCCAGTTTTGGAGGATATACAATTACTAAATTTCCCCTCTAGGAATAGGTATGAAACGAGGTATGCGTAAATCTAAAAATACTAGGCGCTCTGCAAAGCGGCTCTCTGCAAAGCGACGCTCTGCAAAGCGACATGGCTCTGCCAAACGGCGCAGGCAGCGTGGTGGTGCCGGTCCGTGGACAGGAGCCTATACAGTTGGCCCCCCACTTACTGTTGGCTCTTATGCTCAGGAGATTATCCCAACAACGGGCTGCGATGCGGCACAGCCTCCTGGATTTGTAAATGTTGTACCAAGAGGTCTCCCGGGCGTTGGTGGTAGCCGTCGCCGCTTACGGCGCACAAAGGGACGCCGGCAGCGCGGCGGTCGCTATACGTTTGATCTTCAAGCGGGCGCAATCGGTAATGGACCTTTTTCGGCGGGTGCACAAGTGTCTAGTATCCCTTGTGAGGGCGGCATGTACAATACGGGTCCGAGCGCTAATCTACCAAATCCGGTTCCTATGACTGGTGGTGCAGGACCATATGCTAGCACGGATAATGCGTCCTATTATGCCCCTACGGCAGGCTATGCTAATCAGACAAGCAGCTGGGTGGGTTCTGCTGGTGCCCCTTCTCTCCTACAAATCCCTTATGATGCACGCTCAATGAATCCGGCATGCCTGAAAACGAACTAACTTCTGCTCACGTGGAATATATATAAATAAACAGATATAGCTGGTTAGAATGGGGAGACTTATGAATTTCCTTAGAAAACAACTCGGTGGTCAAGATACTAAAGCAACATATTTAGATATATTACGTGAGTATAATATTTTTTCAGAAAATTTTACATTTATCACAAAGGCTTTACAGTTTATTAATCTAAATATGGAATCTGCCTATGAGATCATGAAATCAAATAAATACTCTGGAAAATATTCATACTATTATGATTATATCTCGGCAATGTTGGGACGTAATACCACCATTCTTAAAATGGCGATGTCATCTACATATCCTACAAATATTGTGGCACCTAATGCAGTTATATATAATTATAATACATTATATGATACTAATGGAAATATAATTATATCATCTGATATGTATAAATATATATCAGATCGGTATATAGGAATAAATTATAATTCACTGAGTAACCAATTTATGGCAGCCTACAATAAAGCAACAGGAGATATAGATATAAATCCCCTATTAAAACAACTTCAGGAATATAATGTCAGATTTATAGTTGATAGTATCCAAATGTCAAATTACAGCAATACAATTACAAATGATCCAAATATTGCCACACCTAACAGATTTATTAGATATATTACTGACTATAAATTAGAGGCTTTATACAAAGATGAAGATAATAATGCGGAGAAAGCACAGATGATACAAAATATCACCTATACATACGAAACTATAAAAGTCGCTGCTGAAGAAGTAATGACAAAGGTTGAAAGTATATTACGTTATATTGAAGTAGATACACACACATTTAATAATAATGATTTATCAAAAATAATAACAACTTCAGGGATATTGCGAAATTATTATATTAAAGCTGATTATATTGTTAATACAAATTACGAATATTTCCAAAGAATTCAAAATAGTAATGGTGAAGATGCAGATGCTTTATCAATCTATAATCTTAATACACTGACTGTTGTTGGAGTGTATATGTCAAATGATTATAAGATTCTTAAAGATATGCTATCTAGTTCAAATCTAAAAAATACAAGTAATCAATATGATGTAGCCAAAGAATATACTATGTCAAATGTAGTATCAAATATAGTTACAACTTTATCAAATTTTAGTAATATCTATAGTAATACTCTAGATCATGCAAATTCTGATATATTAACTATTAATAAATGTATTTCTCAACTTCAAACGGTGCGTTTAGATAGACCCTGTTTTGAGTATTATCAAAATATATTAAATACATCTAACCAAATTGATACAATTATAAAGTCTTCATTACCGGTTTTATCAACCCAAGTATCTATGTATGAAAATACATATGTAAAGATTGATACTATACAGAATTTACAAATTCTGTTAGTGTCACTTTCAAGTACTTATAGTAGTCTATCCAATTTATATATAGAAGTATCAGATATTTCAGAAAATATTCAGATTAGCACAGATGAAATAATAGAAACATTTAATACTAATTTTAATAATATACCACTTGATGTTGTATTTAAATTACCTGAATTTAGTGGATCTAATTGTCCTCTTATTCCTAAAGGAAAAGATGATGAAGAACCAGACTAATCCTCTATCATGCAGAGATTCTCTATTGTTCTTCGGCGAGCGGGCTTCATAAGCTCACCCGTCGTTGCACCCATTTTCACCTGTTCAATCCGGTAGGCGCATTTTCGGTAATACGTCACACGCTTTTGCCATTGGGACATATACATACTATGTGTGTCAACAATATCAATAATCACTGGATCCACGACACGATCCTCTTTTTTGACTCGTAAAATTCGTCCTGAACTCTGTTCAATCCGTTTGCGTGGACTGGCGAAGACTACCGTATTGAGAGTCTTAATATTCATCGCCTCACTCGCCATTTGATAGGATGCAAGAAGAACACGCGCAGTGGCTGCACCCGTTTCACGCACCGCCGTTTTCATATTCCCAATATAATATCCTATTGTGAGACCGGTACCTTCCAACATAGTCTCAATTGTATTCAAGTGTGAAATGCGTTCACTGAGAACAAGAACACGGCGGTCGGGATGTTCGTCACATAAGAGACGAATCCAGCGAACAATTTCGCGTGTCCGAGGAGTACATTCTGCAAGTTTGGTTAACAGACGGACCATCACCGGTTCCCTGACCGGCACTTCTTTATAATCAGCGTCATTGATATCTAGCATAACACATTTTACTGTCACAGTGGGATCCGGCTCACGCGTTTTCTCCTCATATACAGGGCGGCCCAAGAAGGCCTCAAAGACACGTGTAAGACCATCTTCACGCTCAGGTGTGGCAGAAAGACCGAGCATGGACTTTGTCTGGATTTTCAAAAGTGTACGCGAAAAGTACTGGGCCCCGAGATGATGACATTCATCAAAGATCGTAAAGCCATATTCTTGAAAGGTGTTTTCAGGAAGATCATGCAAACAAAGAGTCTGAATCATACAGATTGTACAATCGTATTTTGCTGCCTCTATTTCGCGTTTGGTGGATTGAAGAATTCCGACACGAATTCCGGGCACATAACGCCCGATTTCTTCTCGCCATTGTTCTGCGAGAAACTCCTTATCTACGACAATCAAGAACCGTCGGCCGATTCGGGCGGCAATAGCGAGAGCCATGAAAGTCTTTCCTTTTCCACACGGCACACATATAAGACCATTCCTACCAGAATCCATGAACTTCCGGATGATGGTCTCTTGATACTCATACGGTGTTCCTACAAACACAGCAGCTGCGGGTATAGGCAAACCATCTGAAATAGTCACGGAATCGGGTGGTCCAAAACGATTCTGAGCCCAGGCACGGGGAAAGTACCAACGTGTCACCGATTCACGATAGATTTTGAAAGAGAGTGTAGCGGCCTCTTTTTTACTCATAAACGAGGGATTCACGGCCGGTACGGCCGTCAATTCCTGTTTTATTTCGTCGGTTTCTGCGGGTGTTAAACTGTCTTTAGGGATAGAATACCCTTTTGCGGTTAGCACTCGTTCCGATGCATGACTCATTCTACTGATCTCACACAAGTTCCCACACCTCAATTTTATTACTTACTACAGGGTAGAATGGTTAAATATCCTCTCGGAACATATTGGACAATTGTTGCATTTGCCGTTTTTTTGCTCGCTCCTGCATTCCCCAAACCTGTATTAAAGATGTTGAGTGGCAATATTGTCGGTAATTTCCTGATGGTAGGTGCCGTCGTAGCGGCTAGCCGAGTCAGTATTGCAGCGGTCTTAGCGACGTTTTTGGCGGTGGCGGCGGTGTATGTAGAGTATCGGAAACGTATTATTCATAAACTCATGCTTGTAACACCACCGAAGACGGCTTCTGCAGGCAAGATGGTCGCACCAAATGAAACAATTAATGAAAAAATTCCTCCAAAGACTCAAAATGGTAGTGTGGCAGAAGATACACACTTTTATCAGAAACGTGGTCTAGTCTAAGTCAGACTCTGGGCCCCGATATATGTTCTAACTGCCAGAACTCAAGGTAGATCCAGTTAAAAATCCAATAAATGCAAAAAGGAAGGCTACCAGAATTATAATAGGTGATGCTTTTATCCAACCAGGTAACGCGTTTTCTGAGATAGCATCTGGCCAAAAATACCCTCTAAATATTTTTACAGAAAGATAGAAGATTGCAATTCCAAAACAAATTGCCAAGAAAATACCGAGTGAATTTCCTAGAAACCGCTCAATTTTGCCAGGAGATATGCTATTTACATTCTCAGTAACTGGACGTTCCTTTGACTTTGTACGATCTCCTAACGTATCTGTTAACGGTTTGCCTGTATCCAAATCCACTTGAATTGTCCCGTTTTTAACATCATTATCTGGATCAAATGGGACACATTTATAAGCATCTACATTATCTGTGCGAACATCCATCTTTGACGGACTACTCACAGTACTTCCATCTGGTATGGAATTTGGACTTGCAGATATTCGTGCAATAAAATTTGTATTGTCGAGTACACTCGCTGCATTAAGTCCTTGAAGTACGGTGGGGGGAGTAAATCCTGGAAATTTTGTTGGTTCTGGATTATACAGAGTTTTAATATTATTAATGGTAGTAGAAGTGACTCGTGTACCAAAGATACTTATAAAGACTATAACATTTCCGAGTGAATTATTGGGATTCTGAGGATCCACAATACAAGAACTATAATATGCAAACGTGTTTTCACTTGCTGCTGGTAGGCACGAAGAGAGACTAGTTGATTTTTGATTATTAATATCTAAAATTTTTTCTAGATACATAGGATCTCCCTTTATAGTATCATCTTCATGAAAAGGTAGCACAATAATGATAACTTTATCATTTGTTGATTCATTATCTGTTACGGTAAATGTAAGTGTCATTTCCATTGTGGATGGATTCAGTTGAAACGACGGATGTGTGGGTGTATTTAGTTGTACATATTGAAGGATATAGATATTTCCATTATAAATTACAGTCGTTGAACTAGATGATATATTCACACCACCTTCATCAAGACGTCCATCAGATCCTTGATTTGTAAAAACAGGTTGTGTAGTTCGTTCTCCCCATTTTACATCTAAAAAGGTGGGTATTTCAACACCTTTATATATTTTTTCCGTTACATTCATACGAAAACTTAGCGGAAAATTTAAGTTACCGTTTATTGAACAGGCCGACATGCTTCTAAATGAGTCCAGGAACATAAGTAGGGCCATCAAAACGATAAATGGTTGCGGTGGCTTCATCATTTGTCGGAATAATCTTCACAGATTCGCCTGAAAAGAGTTCTTCACAGCCAATATCATCTTGACAATCATGACGTTTGTATCGGATAGGAAGAGGGATCGGATTCGCTGTGTCACTCCGGGTATAATACTGGAATCGGTCTGAACGACTAATAGTACGTCTTCCATAGAGTGGTAACATCTGACCTGTAGAAGTTTTAAGAATACCCATGGATTGATATTGCTGAGGAAGACCTTGTGTGGAAATCCCTATAGGAATGCGCGTGCCGTATGCTGATGGTGGGATTTCATATTCGGTTCTCCAAAGACGCTCTGGACGTGGAGCAATACTGTAGCGTTCATCCGTATTTACTTGAACATGTGTAGCGGGTGCGGATGCATGCCTAGCCGGTTCCATACGAAATACCGGGCGTGTTTTATGGATATACCATATGATTGCAGAAATTGCACCGATAAATATTATAATTCCAATGACAAAACCAGGTGTTAGACAAAATACACCTGGTGGGCACCGGTTCTGGCTATTATTACGATTGTTGTATCTTGGAGCCATCTATTTAGGCATTAGACAGACGAAGGTCCTGGTCCATTAGCTGGTAAAACATCTGCAATTCCAGATGGTGTTGTAATTTCAGGAACAAGAGCTCTTACTACAGAATCATCATCCGGTGTAGATACCCAAATATTTGCGCGAGGAAGACGTTCAGAAGAATTAGGTACAGGCACGGTTTTTTCAGAAGGTGTTGGAATTGCCAAATTCACATTCACTGGAGAACTTGTGCTATTTGGTGGGTGACCCTCATCACATGTTCCATTCACATCAGTATATCCACAATCATCCTCATATACCCCTTTTACTTCTACGGGAATCGGTTTAGTGTGTCCTCCAGGAATTGTCGGTCCTCCGCCTGTAATTCCGCGGATATGCTCGTACACAATAGCAGCCCCCTGTCCTTGGAAATTTTCTCGCAGTACCTTCTTTACATCTGGCTCTCTGTCAAACATATTACCCAGTGCGTAAGGAACTATAATAACAAATGCTAAAAGAACAAGAGATAACATCATTTGTTTTGTTAGCTTCATCTCTTCTGTATACAGCTCAGAATCAGATTTTAGAAACCTTAAGTAATACTCAAAAGTGGCACAAGCACACGATTCACAAACCAAAAAATACCCCCAGCAAATATAGATTTTATCAGTAATCCGAAAAGTGTCATCTCACCTGTGGCCTTTACAGATCGTGGGACGTAATGTGCAAACAGAAAATTCATAACTGGCAGATTGAAGATAAAGAATAGAATCACCACAAAAAATGGCTGTCGGAGTTCTCCAAAGAGTCGCTGCATAAGTGACTTTTTCGGCTTTAATGGGGGTGGTGCCTCTGCAGGTGTGGGTATCCACGGTGCACCCCCCATAGGGGCCGTATTCAGTGCGTGCTGAAAATCGGCGGCACTGGGATGTTCACGACCAATAATATGAGCAGTAGCTGGGTTATTGTCCATTACATGACTTGCAACTGAATTCGGATTCGGTGCATTCATAATCATTGGCGCCGGAGGCATAGAGGGTAGGGGCTGCTGGGGGGATCCGCCCCCACCACCATTCATATCAGCCATAATCTCTGATATGATATCTTTGTCGCCACCGGAACCAGAATCCAGATCTGATAAAAGAGTTCCCGATGAGCTCATATTTTTATAAATGAAATTGCATTTCCGAAATTAGCGCCCCCTGCGGTTAGCGTCCCCTGCGGTTAGCGTCCCTGCGGTTAGCGTCCCCTGCGGTTAGCGTCCCTGCGGTTAGCGTCCCTGCGGTTAGCG
>Ga0214919_10001929_pt1 | contig 33278 bp, 16 predicted proteins | sample LL1503_MetaG_FD_177994 | JGI IMG/M metagenome (GOLD analysis project Ga0214919, IMG submission 177994) | Freshwater microbial communities from Lake Lanier, Atlanta, Georgia, United States - LL-1503 | ecosystem: Environmental > Aquatic > Freshwater > Lake | place: USA: Georgia | collected... | reverse complement strand
AAAACAAGAAGAAAATAAATTCATATCTTGGTGTCATATCCTAAATGGTTGAATTTTTGAAACAACCTATTCTTCTATCTATCGAGAATTTTTTTGAATTTTGGTGTATCCTCCATTTACTTGGTAAAGAAACGTGTCTGTTTTTCAGGATGAAAGAGGGCGAGGTCTTTTCCATACAAGAGGAGGATGCGACGGTTTAAACTTAGATCGCGCCAAAAGTACGGATACTCTGGAAGGTATCCATACGTCTCTAAGAAATCTTGAAAGACCGTGACCTCCCAATGACCAATCTCATGCGATCGGGCTTTAATAAAATGGGGTGAGATCTTGCTCTTACGGGTGGTGTTGGGAAACGATCGGATAATCTCATCCACAAACTCCATCTCATCGTCCGATATCTCCATCTTGGCTCGAATCATCGTCTTGACGAGTTGTGAAAGCTGGTCCGAGAACGACGAGTCCTCTGACAAATGAAGAATATGACGCTCCAAGGGAGCATAGACCATGTCCTGAACCTTTTGTGGACTCGGAGTCTCCAGCGACTCCCAACCCAATCGGTCTAACGGCGTCTGAAGGTACAGGGGCAAATCATGAACATCAATAGAGTGCTCCTCTTCCAAGAAGAAAAGGTAGTTGGAAAAAGTGTACCGCAGATCTCTCATACTCAGAAAGGTGCGGAATTTCTGAAAATTGTGCGACTGACGGTACCGAATATCCTTCTTGATGACATGTTTGTTGTAAAACGTGCTCAGAACACGTTCAAATGGACTTCTCACCACAAACAACACCTCGTGGTATGGCACCAAATCATTTCGATAAAAACACCGCCAAGCATGAAGATTGTGGATCGTCGCTCCCTCCAATTTTTCCTCCATCATCGGCATGAGCTCCTGGTGGATTCTTAGAAACAGCTCGCGCAACATCGTACATCCACACTTGGGATACCAGATCATTCCGAATTCAAACGGCATGCTCCATAACACGTTCCGCATCACATGAACAAAAACCCCGTTCTTTCTTTCCCTCTCCTCCTCCTGGTTCATCCTTTCTATTTTTTTTTTCTTTCCTCAAGCCCATGTTCTTAAGAACCTTTGGTATGTCTCCTCCACCGTGAGCGTGAAAATACAAAAAAAAAATAATATAATCTTGAGGAAAAGAAGAAAACGAAGCATGGCCTCCTCTTTTTCCATTCTCCATCCAACTCGGGGAACGGTACATCCTTCACCGAATCTATCCATCTCTTTACCGACCCCGTCACCATCATCAACGACGAAATCGGAGGATGGTCCGATCCGGGTATTATGGGTGGGTAAATCTGAATTGTGGGATACCACACACGGTAGGGAAGACCTGATCCTGGAACATTTCTCCGAGGTCTCGCGTCCCATCGAGGAATTACTTTGTTTTCTTGATGGACATTCCCTGTATTTGCCGTATGAGAAACAATTCTTGCGCCATCAACTCGCGGTGGGCATCTACTGTCTTCAGATTCGCGCCCTCCTCAAGGCCGACGTGGTGGTCATGTCGGATCACGATATTCTTTCGCATGTAGTGACCGGAGTCGCTCATGGTGCTGGGATTCCCGTTCTTTTCGTTCATTCTTCATCCTCCTCTCCGGTCCCGATCCACCCCTTTCTTCAGGGCATGGCCCGTGATTTCAATCTTGATCCTGACGCTTCCACGTCATCCTCCCATCTTGTCAGCAGCTGTAGCACCTCCTCGTTTTCCACACTCTGTCTTCGTCTTCGACGAGTCGTCTCTGACTCCAAACCCATCCAACGCAGCAGTTCCTTTGTGGACGCACTCCGGCTCGGTGACATGATTCATGACCTCCTTCACTCCACCAACACCCAAGATGTCCTGCTCCTGAACGTCGCGGAGAAGATCCATGATTCTTCTCTCGCCCCTCCCTTTAATAACTTTGTCCCTTTTCCCAGCCACAGCAGCAACTCGTAACCGTTGACTATTTTTTTTTTTTTGGAGATCAAAAAAAAAAAAAAAAAGAGGAGAAGACATTAGGCAGAACAGCTTTCACAAGTGGAGCTAGATTCCAGGGTGGGATCCACGGTGACACTGACAGAAGAAACGGGGGCGCGGGAGCGGATGTAGTAGCACCCGGTCTTCAATCCTTTGCGCCAGCCGTAGAAATGGATCTTGCTGAGGAGTTCAAAGGAGGGTTCGCTGACAAAGATATTGAGGCTCTGACTTTGATCGATAAACTCCTGACGATCCGCGGCCATGTCAATCAGGGATTTCTGGGGGATCTCCCACACGGTGCGGTAGATTTGTTTTAGAAACACAGGAATGGGCAGGTTGACCACGGATCCTCTCGACACAATCAGACGATCCCTCGTCACGGAATCCCATAAATCCAGGGCCTTGAGATCCCTCCTCAGGAGCGGATTACAGACATAAAACTCCCCGGCATTCGTTCGACGGAGGTACATGTTGGAAGTCCACGGTTCAAAACATTCAGTATTTCCCAAGATCTGACTGGTCGAGGCAGTCGGCATGGGCGCAATTAACAAGCTATTTCTTACCCCATCCCGCTGTATGACCGTGCGGAGCGCCTCCCAATCATGGAGGGGGGAGAGGAAAGGCTTGGATTTCTGGAGATTGGCGGGTGTCGTAAGATCAAAATGGAATTTTCCTTCAGAAAGCGGAGACCCCCGGAAGGTTACATAGGGTCCTTCTTTGACGGCCAGGTCGTGAGAGGCCTGAAGCGCACCAAAGTAAAGTGTCTCAAAAATCTCCCGATTCAAGGCCCGGGCCTCGGGCTCATCAAAGCTCAGACGCATCCTGCCCAACACATCCGCCAGTCCCTGAACCCCGATCCCGATTGGACGGTGTTTCTTGTTGCTAATCTCCGTCTCGGGAAGGGGGTACACATTCCAATCAATGATCCGGTTCAGGTTCTCTGTCACCGCGTACACTACCCGCAACAACTCCTTCATGGAGAACCGCGGCCGTAAGTACCGTTTCCACACCTCTGTGAATCCACCGACCCATCGACCGTTCACCAGGACCGCTGGAACCGTCTTGATATCGAATTTGTTCTGGATTCTCGTCCACTCCATCTCCTCCGTCTCGTTGGAGATCGGTGCCGTGACATCCACGGAATGATACACCACCCCCGCCGTTTCCAGCTCGAGATGGAGCAGCTTACAAAAAGGACAGTCCCTCTTACTAAACACCACCACCTCGGTGCCCCCCCACAACTCCTCTCGCAATGGATTGGGCTCCAAAAAGGTGGGAAGAGCAATCGAGGCCAGATTACAACACGCATACTCGTCCTTATCACTATACTCAATAATTTCCGTACACTGTCCAGTCACAATGCCCTCAAACATGCCCTTGCTTGTCTTTTTTTCCGTAAAACAAAACGTGTCCGCCCATTTCTCTGTACGATCGATCGACTCCACCGTGACATGGTCGATTCGCACACGAGGCATCCATATGGGAGGAATCGGTCGTTCCTGAAGGGACTCGGTGACCATGGATAGAATCCTCCGAAGTGGTTCCTTGTGGAGCTGGAGCTCGTACATTCCGTGACGGTACGTCTGTGCCTTGACCGTGCCAGGTACGCCACACCACTGCATGGATAATAACAACTCAATCAAGGATTCTCGATCTTTTGAATAAACCACACTGTACTGATCGCGATGAAGGACGTTGTTGGACACCCAGTCCAACGACCGCTGAATATCGTCGGGAAGATCATCAAGTCGGAATTCACCCGACGGTAGATCAAACGGTGCGATCCGATCTCCCTTTTCCAAGTCCAACGCGCCCACACAAATCTCGTTCCCATCACGTACCACAAAAAATCGATGCTCGGGCGTACAAGATAGCTCCATGCCATGAGAAAATCGAATACTCCAAACCAGTTTATGATGTCCGGTGCATCGGACCTGAACGGACTGGAACTCCGTGCCATTCCACACCTCGACCCACTGATCGCAAAGTTTGCCGATCGGAAGATTTCCGTCTCGAGTCATAATCCTCGTACCGCCCGTGACACACAGATTGCTCGATCGAATGGTCCCAATATTTTTCTGATTCGATCGGTAATTACAGGCATCCTTGTACATCATATAGGGCGTGCCCGTCTCGATCTGTGATCGTACGATTTCAGTCCATAGGTCCCTTGCTCGGATCTGCGTGGAAAACCGATTTTCCTTTTCGTAGCCCAGGTACAGATGATTGAATTCAGAGCCATAATGATCCGCGAGGCCAGGACATTGAGAGGGACAGAAAAGGGACCAGACCTCATCTTTTTCCACGCGTTCCATGAAAAGATCAGGGATCCACAATCCATAAAAAAGATCCTTGGCCTTTTCCTCCTCCGCCCCGCCAATATTCCTCTTGGCCCGCAAAAAATCCATCACATCCGCATGCCATGGCTCTAAATACATGGCAAACGCACCGTTCCTCTTTCCCCCGCCGTTATGAACCGTTCCTGCCCCGGTCACATAGCTCTCTCCCTCCACTTCCAGGTCGATGACCTCGCCCTCGTATTGTTTCTTTTCTATCCCCAGATCCCTAATCGCTTTCGTCACCTTTCCACTGTCTAATGGAAACACCACCTTATCTGAGGAAGAAACCTCGTCCAACGGTCGGTACTCGTCATCAATCATAAAATCATGATGCATCGTGACACCACAGGGCCCTATTTGATAGATTTCTCCAGACCATGGGTATCGCAACACCTTGGTCACCAATCCTAGTTCTCCCGCGGCATTCAATACCCGATCTCCGACACCTACCTCGCCCATGGGTTTGGTAACCTCCCCATCCTGACTCGTATACACGGGCGAATCCGGAGTGAAACACTGATCGATATACCGACTCACATCATTGTAAACACGAAGCATAGGAAGGATGCCATTGGATTGACCATTGGTCCCGTAAATATACGATCCTTTGGCGCGGATATTGGACATGTGAATACCGATCCCACCGGCCCATTTCGAAATCATGGCTGCATCACTGATGGTTTTGAAGATCCCCGTCACACTGTCTTCGGTGCCCATGAGGAAGCAGTTTTTGACGACGAGGCCGTTCACGATATAGGAATGATCGTCCTGGACTCCCAGTGAGTAGACGAGCGGATATTCTTGTTCTTGTTCCCGTGTGAGTCGTTGTCGGGATGCGAATCGAACCCATTTTCCAGATTCCAGGCTCTCGGGAATCCTACCACCCCCCCAACCACAACAAGGAGTCTCTACGATCTCGTTCGATCTTTCCATCACCACACCGGTCATCACCCGGAGGAGATCCTGTTCCTGTAGGCTTAGTCGATAAACAGGGATCGAAAAGGCCTCACCCCAACCCTCGACAAAGGCCGTCGATCTATTCTCTATGGCCCATTGGTAGAGCCGCGTTCGACCTTCCCTACTCTTGAGAAAGGCGGTGACCCCGGAATGACAGAGACCAATCGTTCCTCCAGTGGAAGGAACGACAAACGAGGTATCTCCTCGCTGAAGGAGTGTGGAACAATCCATGTAATAAGAAGAAGAAGAAGGGTGGATCCAGATCTCCGTGGTTGAATCGTCCGGACGAAGGCCGCACGCAGTCCCACAAAAGAAGCCCATCAGTTTGGGATACGAAAACAAGAGAGGATTCACAATCGACAGCACTTTCTCCTCTCCCACGGTCACCATGGTCTTGGTGGCAGACTCCTCTAGCACCCGGTCTCCCAGTGCCAGATAATCAGTGGCTTCCAACAAATCCAATCGTTTCCACTGTCCTTTCGATACGTTCTTTGTTCGCACAAAAAATTCGTGGTCCCCCGTGGCCGTGACCTGCTTCCCGTCACTAGTGTTCAGAAAATACAAGGGGCGCTCATTCCTCGAGTTGGTATGGAGCTGGGTGATCGCACACACCCGTCCCGTGTGTGTCACGGTCCGCGTGCCCACCGCGACCTTGGTGATGTCTTGGATCCCGTCGAGTGTCCATACCCAAGAGCCCGGTACAAAACACGACGCCAACTGGCTGCGACGCGTACCCGCATGAAAAAGAGTCGGTGTCGCATGCGTGTACCGACCCTTGAGCATGTCCTGAAATGCCTGGCGCGTTCGATCCCAATCGTCCCGATGCACATAAATGGCCACACGATACAAGAGATGTGGAAGTCGTTCTCGGATGCCACCATTGGCGCGCATCAAATACGACCGCGCCAATGTTTTCCATCCAAACAAACTCGGTAAGAAACATCCCACCCGATCCAGTGTTTCCTGAAATACCTTCTCTACCTGCTCCTCATGGGCCAGTAAGAATCCAAAAAACTCCTCGTCCAGTAACGGTCGTGCCTGATCCATGACATCGCGGTTGGCTTGAAGACTCCTCATCGTGTCCATAAACCTCGGCTGCGTATCCTCCTCATGAAGCCGGATCAATAAAGAAGAAGCCAGTTGGTCATACGTTTCACTCTGATTGCTCATGGATCCACTGCGATGCGCAAGATGATCCAACAACTCCCTTCTGGTATAGTTTTCAGACAACTCCTCCCTCGTGTCGTCAAGGAGCTTTCCTACATCTATTTCCTGCCACCTCTCCTCCATCCCCCCCAGAAAGGAAACCAAACTGCTCGCTGTTTCTGTGAATGCCATACCAATTATCTTTATTTCAACATGAAGACCAGTTTTTAAATCTCATTATCTTTTTTTTAGGGAAGGCGAAGTTCATAATGTTGAGACGCGGAGAGTTGGAATCCAAGAGGATGATAGAACGAGTGGTGGGAGGGGCTGGCATCAAGGATGACTTTGTAGCATCCGGCCTCTCTGGCAACATCAAGAAGGTGTTGAACCATGCGTTTTCCGAGTCCATCTCCTCGCAGACAAGGATGAACGACCACATCTTCCACGTGGCCGACGGGTCGACCTCCATGAAGAAGCTTGGGTTCGACAAGGAGAGTACCGAGAGCCACGAGGCCCGTGAGGGAGTGGTACAGACCAAACACCTGGATAACGGGAAAGGAGTGGAGGATTCGTTCGTACTGTAGTTGACAGGATTCTTCTTCGAAAGGGGCGTGGGTGAGATGCGATAAAAGACCCACCACGTCTGTAAGAGACGTAGGGAGATCTTGTAGACGAACGAATGCAGTCGAAAAAAGAGAGTTGAGAGAGGCGAGTTGAAGCGCGGTGTTGACTCCTTGGAGCACAAAGTGATGAGAAGAGGGTACTTCCACCAGGTGACATCGCCGATCTTGTTGTTGAACCAGACGGACCGCATCCGTCAGATACAATTCATTCTGGGCATTATGCGGCTGGAGCAGCTTCAAGGCTTGTCGCAACGGACCGCACGGAAATACATAGACGCCCCCATTCACAAGATTGATGTTGGATTCGGCTTGTGAACAATCCTTTTCTTCCACAATATCCACCGAAGAACCATCTTCCTCATCCACCACGATCCGACCATACCCGGTCGGGTCCGCAAGACGACCTACCAGGAGTCCAAAGGAAGTTTCGACGGACAAGAGGTCCTTCATGACCGAGTGATGAAGGAGCGGTGTGTCGCCACACACAATTAACACCGGATCATGCGGATCCAATGCCATCCCCTCCATGACCACCCGTACGGCATGCCCCGTTCCTCGCGGAGGATCCTGGATGGCATACTCCACATTCAGAGTACCCGACAATACCCCGCGAATGGCATCGTGGGTAGAAGGATTGACCACGACCACCACTCGATCCGCAAGGACACCAAGTTGTCGCACGATACGCTGGATCATGGGCTGACCGTTTACCCTATGAAGGACTTTGGGCAAGGAGCTCTTCATCCTCGTCCCGTGTCCCGCCGCCAAAATAATTCCTAGGACCATTCTAATTTATTATTGTGGTCTCGTTAAAAAGTTTCCAGAATTAGATACAACGCCACCCAATTTAAAGGATCCTCTTTTTTTTTTCGAGTGAATTCATCCCAAAAGAACGTGCGATCACTCTCTCGCATCACCCGTCGAAGCTTCGTCAAGGATACATAAAAGATGGGGAAATAACTGGAGGGAAAACAGTGATACTGCAGCTCCCGTCGTAACCTGCGGATCGCCAATTCTTCTTCTAGTTCCCTCACCGTTACCCCAAGACAAGGCGTGAATTGCATCACTTTTTCCATCCTCTTTAAAAAAAAAATGAAAAAGTCGTCTTTTTTATGGTCTTGGTAATTCATTAAACCATATCATGAAGACAAGGTCCAGTACAAGAAAAGACCAGCGACGTGCGGCGGATGCGATGATTCTCTTACGATTGCGATACGAGTATGAGGAAGAGACGGATCCGGTTCAAAAGGTGATTCGGTTCAAGAAACGCTTGGAGGAGCTTACGTTTCTGGATATTTATCTCACCCGTTTATGGTTATTGGAGTGTTCTTAGAAAAGATGGACAATAATTTACATCGTCCGACATTTAAAATGAAAACGGATCTTCGTGTAAATCTTGGATCGTGGGTGTCGATGTAATCCCACTGATTGAACGTTTCGTTCGTCAGAAATACTCTGGTCTCTCTTTCTGAAATATTGCCTCGACTGCAATCTTCCCAATATTGATCGCTCCATTTGTATCTGTGTTCCACAGCCTACAACGTAGTAGTCCGTGTCTCTTGATAACATCATCTTTCCAATACTTTGGGTTTCGCACACCGACAACTTGTCTTGTGTTCATCAACAAGGTACACCTTGTATCCAAATCGTCAGAATAAGGATCGGAATCCTTTCCCCTGAATAGGTTCTTTAAATTTCCTATGTTGTTTCTGCTCGAAGTCTCCCACACACACACTTTTCATCATCATCGATTTCGTCTTTTGTCGGCGCATGTACCCTCCAAGCTTAAGTTTCCTGAATATATATCTCTGATAAAAGTCTTGGATATTATTCTTCTTCTCTATATAATCTTGGAATCTTCCAAAATTCAGAGTCTTCTTATTATAATGGCTCAACTATCGGATCACATCCTGATGACCTATGATTTCTTTCTTCCATTCCAGAGTAAGATCCCTATACTTTTTTGGATTTGGTCTCTTGTCTCCGCTGGTTCTGTGAATACTTGAATTTGGAAATGGTGTCTTTCTGATCACCATTCACACAATAGATCAGGTCATTTAATCCCGGATCCACACCTATAACCTTCTTCTCTTGGAGCCGAATATATTCAGGGTTATCCAACTCGTCTATATACTTCTCTGTCAGAGGTGTCTTTTAAAGTTCCTTTTTGATTAATAAGATACTACACGACACGCCATCGGTCGATATCATGTGGTCAAAGGTATATTTGTACTGATCGGACAAATGGAAACACTTCTTGTTTGTCCTGGACTGGTTTCTCACGAGGTTTCCTTTTGTTAGGAACTCTTCTTTTGTCCCTTGTTCTTTCGTCAAACAGATATGAACCAGACAAATGTATGTTTCGTGAAAACATTGTTAATACACTTTTCACCCAAAGGACAACAACTAATGTCAGTGATGTCTCATCATCTTGTCCATTAAAAATGAAAAGACAACGGAATAATAAAATGTCTTTAGATCGGCTTTCCTATCCGTAAGATTTTTATGTCTCATCTTAGGGTAATGTCCGTGCCGTGTGCGTTTGCGGGTCAGGTTATTGTCTCGGATGACACGACCAAGATGATCGTCGGTAATAGAGAAATCGTCAAATTTATTCTTGAGATAAGCGTGAAGTTCAGGGATAGAGGCGGTCTGATGCGAAGATAGATATTGGAGGGCTTCATCAAGATGGATCTTACGGATCTTATAGGAGCATGAGGGAGGGTGTAGGCGTAGTAAAGAATTTGTTTGAATATAACGCAAAACCCACCGAGTTTCAATAAGGTTATTAGAGATATTGAGATAATGAAGAACAGCGGTTTGCTTAAGATCAATAGATTTATGAGGCATGTTTATAAAAAAATGTTCAAATCGTTTTCATTTTAAATGTCGGACGGTGTAAAAAAAAGGAACCTTTTTTTTTTATATCGTAAATACTACTGATGGATTTCACAAGCGGTCTTGGCTTAGTGGCGGGTCTATGTACGTCCCTTTCTTTTGTACCTCAAGTTGTTGTTTTCTACCGGACTCCCAATACAGAGGGTATTTCGGTACCCATGCTATTTATACATGTCACCGGTGTTTCTAGCTGGATTGTTTATGGCGTTTTGATCCAGAATCGCATCATTATAGGATTTAACTCGGTCACATTGGCACTAGTAGGTGCTATTCTTGGTCGGTATATCTATTTATCTATCGGTCGATTCGTCTAATCAGACGATGTTTCGTGGTGGGCATTCAGACGATGAACGAGGCGGTTTACATTACAGACATGAGGTTTTTCGTCGAGAATGACGGATTGGACGGGGTCCATACCATTTTCTCCGTACATGAATTGAAGAATAGAATTGGTGCCGTTCCGGACCGTATTATCATAGCGGATCTGGACATCCTCGGCGATTTTTATCATCCGACGCTGAATATACCCTGAGGTGGCCGTATCACGAACCTGAAGTCCATTGGCCAGGCAGAAATTCAGCGTGGACGGAATGGTGAGATCGTAGACTTTGGGATGGTCTTTGGATGGGAAAGGACGGATCTTGACGATGCGGTCCAGGACCACATCATTGATTTCTTCTTCTGTGGTGGTCGATTTTTCGTAAAGACGATCCAGCGACGGAGCGGAGAGACACACCCCACCTTTTTTGGTGGTAGAGATATAGGTAAAAAGACCGAGACGGGAACAGATATAGATCAGGCCTTCGGTCATGGCGGGGGAAGACGAGGGAAGGTGGTGGTCGTGGAGATGAAGGAGGCCGCGAAGAATCCCGAGCAGGAAAGGCTCGGGTCCGAGAAGGAATTCTTGGGGTATTTCCGTCAAAGGAGGAGAAGAGGAAAGGTAATATCCAACACGGATCCCATTTTCATAATCAAGGGGAAACGAGGAGGAAAGGACCACGGGTGGGGGAGGAAGATAGCGTGTGACCGGAACAAAGTCTGATAGGGTGATCTCGGTCGTTTTCTTTTCTTGAAAGAGTTGACGTGTCGCGTCCCATACGAGAAGGGATTTGCTCTCGGTCACAATCACTGTCCGACCACTATGAGTTGTGATCTCATAAAGGAGATTACCAGGATCGTGACGGGTAACCGAGGTGACCGGTGACCAAAATACCGACCCTTTTTCGTCCATGGTGGGAATGGAAACGGGCGTGTCCAGTTCCATGCTTTCCATCTGACGTTCCTTGTGATGGGTAATACGAGAAGGATGGGTTAAAAAGAGCGCATCAATCCAACGACCAATTTCGATATATCGAGGGGTCTCATGGTCGAGGAAAAAGAGGGTGGTTTCCCAGGTCACGGATTTCATGGCGGTGTCGGTAATGCCTTCTCGACCGGTCATGGAATGAAACCAGTACTCTCGTGGATTCAGACCGTGGATAAACGAATTGCGTATAAATCCAGAGGCTTCATATCGCATATCCTCCGAGTGGATGTCATGGGGGTAGTGATAGAGGGATCGTTTGTGGTTGCTGAGGAGGGGTCGAATCCGTTCGCCGTTAAGATTTTGTTGTCCGAGAAGGCCAGTGATTTGAGAAATATTGAAATAATCGCCCTTGGCGCCTGATAGGACCGTTTTGATGAAATTATTGTCGGGTGCGAGCGCGTTTTTCGCAATCACCATGCCCGTATCTCGCGCATTGGCCAATGATCGCATTACATAGGCTTCCTTCAAGAACTTGTTCTGAATGGTGGATTCCATGCTCTGAGCTTTGATAAACGATTTGGCGACCGTGTCTTGGATCTCGGTATGTCGTGTGACGATACAATCTCGGATGCCGACACTGAAACCGTACCGCAAGACGTAGGCGTTGGTGAGAAATTGAACATTGTCGATAAACTCGATACACCGTCGTTTATTATATTCTTTGTGAAGAAGGGTGATGATGGAATGATGACCGGCACCGAGCTGGGATTTATTGATGGTTCCTCGGAGAAGAAGGCCGTGTTCGATCACTACCGTCGGATCGAGAGGATCGGCGTTGTTCTTGGCGGTGTAGAAGAAGTCATCAGGAAGGAGAAGAGAAAATAGCATCTTTCCCGTGAAAAGGTCCTTGTCTTGGATCTGCTGGTACCGTTGAATTTTTTTCATAATGGTCTCGAGAGAGGGACTGCGAAGTGACATGCATAATTGGAAAAAATCGTCACGATGGATCGGTGTAGGACGGAGGGTCATGAGGTAAGCTCCCAGCAGTGAATCTTGGACAATGACGATGTTGGCCTTGCCACTCTGTGTGGAGATCAGATTGTTATCCACTGAGGAAAGCAGTCGGAGCTCGGCTTCTGCCTCTGGAGTGGCCGGACAGTGTAGATTCATCTCATCCCCATCAAAATCAGCGTTGAAGGTTTTGGTCGTAGCGAGATTGAGACGAATGGTTTTTCCTTTAATGATCCTGATTTTCTGAGCAATCATGCTCCCTTTGTGAAGGGTGGGTTGTCGGTTAAGGAGGAGGATATCACCGTCCATGAGACGCCGTTCAATCACATCCCCGATCTGTATATCGATCGGTTTCTTGCTATTGTAGACCAAATCCGGAAGATAGTCGCCGTTGCGGATAATCTTGTCACCCTCCTGAAGAGAAAACAACTGCTTCTCCGTCATGATCATCGTCATGTTTCCCCGACGATCTTCTAGGTAGTCTCCGAATTGTAACTTGGTTCCCTGTTTGTACAGCGCGTAGCGCATATTAATCCGTGTCCGTCCATTATCACGCAAGAGGAAATTCACCCGGCCATCAGCAATCCACTGCTGAATCTGTTCTTGATTGTACTGATTGACGCGAACCGGATAGGAAAGAATATCCGCAATGTCGGGTGGAACCCCGATCTCGTCGGTACAGAGAGTCGGGTCGGGTCCAATGACCGTTCGTGCCGATTTATCCACACGTTTTCCAAGCAGATTTCCTCGCAATAATCCTTCTTTTCCGGTGAGTCGTTTCTTGATGCCTTTGAGGGGACGTCCGTTGCTGTGTTTAGAACTTCCTTGGTCATTGTTGAAGAGACATTTGATACGGAATTTGATAATCTGGGTGTACTTTTGCTTCTTGAGTTCATTGAGCGTCGGATCCGCGAGATGGCGATTCGCCTTGATGATTTCTACATACTGTATGGTGAGGTCGTCGTCACAGGTGGTGTTTTCGGCAATGAGAAAGGGTCGACAGACCGGGGGAAGCACAGGGAGAATGGTGAGGATGAGGTTCCGGGGATGAGAGACCGTCGGATCAAAACCGAGGAGTGACACGTCTTCGGCGACAATCTTGTCCAGGATCTGACGGATCTCGCTTTCTGACAGCATAACTCGCATGTTTTCTCCGTCGGTCTTGAAAATCATATACACCACCTTTTCTGTCGAAGAAAAGATGAATTTGGGCTGGGAGGTTTTACAGTGGGAACAGGTATGAACACGGTCCATCTTTTCCATCATTTTGAGGAATCGGTTCTGATGCTGGAAACGCGTGAGATTCTCGAGACGGATCTGTGAAGCCGTCAATAAAAGACGGGAACACTTGTAACATACACATTTCAGGAAATTCAACACCTGCTTATAAAATAGAGGATGAATAATGTCTATATGTAACGGGATGTGACCAAAATGACCGACACAGTCCTTGGAGGATTGCTGGCACTGAACGCATCGTTTCCCCATTTCGGTGGGACCCATCCGCTCGTCATAGACAGAATTCGGACCGGTCATTTTGGTCGAAAACACCTCGCACACTGATTGTTTGATAATAAAGTCGGCCGACATGTTGCCAAAAGTGATATGATCCAACTCCATTAAAGAAAATATCTTTTCCTCCATGGCTTCTTTTCTTGTGACCGTTTTGATACCACACTCTTCATTTTTCTTTTTGGTAAATCATATTTAAGAACATAAAAAATTTAAAATATTGTGGGAGAATAAAAATATGTCAATACAAATCGACCCGGTGACACTTAACCAGCTTGTCAATCAGGTAGCATTAGCCGTTACAGGTACAATAGAAGTTACGGGACCCACGGGTCCTCGTGGAAACACGGGATCGAGAGGAGCGAGAGGAATACCTGGTGCAGCGGGTGCGCAGGGACCGGTGGGAGCGAGAGGAGCTATGGGTGCGACGGGGAGGGATGGTGGTGAGGGACCTACGGGAGCACAGGGAGAAACCGGAGCTATCGGAACGGGTGTGACGGGGCCGATGGGAGAAACCGGACCACTGGGAACCGGACCTACCGGACAAACAGGAATGACAGGTGGGGCAGGGTTAACGGGACCGACAGGAAAACAAGGAATGACGGGTACGACGGGACCGGTTGGTCATACTGGCATGATCGGACTGACGGGAGCCACAGGGAGTGTGGGCACGGGTCCGACGGGAGCCAGGGGAGCGGATGGTTCCGCGTCGGTAACTGGTGCGACGGGTACAACTGGAGGGGTGGGACCGACGGGACAACAAGGAATTCCTGGAATGGCGTCGGCGACTGGAGCTCAGGGATCGACTGGTGAGGTGGGTGAAACCGGGCCCACAGGATCCAAGGGAGAGCAGGGAGAACAGGGAGTGACCGGACCCCAGGGAGAACAGGGAGTGACTGGAGCGACGGGAGAGACTGGGCCACGCGGTATGGATGGATCGGCGTCTCTGACCGGAGCGACGGGAGACAGGGGCCAAACGGGTCCTACGGGACTTCAGGGTGTCCCCGGAGAAGCTTCCGCGACAGGAGCCACGGGAGGAACTGGACCGACGGGAGAACAGGGACTGGAAGGTCCGACGGGACCTCAGGGAGAGCAGGGAGTCACCGGTCAATTCGGTCCTACTGGAGATTTGGGTCCATCGGGACCGACCGGGGAGCAGGGATTGGAGGGTCCGACTGGACCCCAGGGAGATCTCGGAGTGACGGGCGCCACGGGAGAAACCGGGCCACGAGGTATGGATGGATCAGCGTCTCTGACCGGTGCGACGGGAGGAATCGGGTTGACCGGTCCCACAGGACTTCAGGGTGTGCCCGGAGACGCCTCGGAGACCGGAGCTACGGGAGGAACTGGTCCTACCGGAGAACAGGGACAGGAAGGTCCAACGGGACCTCAGGGAGAACAGGGAGTGACGGGACCGGGGGGTGTAACGGGCGCTCAGGGAGTGACCGGGGAAAAGGGTGATACAGGAGAGGCGGGAGAAACCGGACCGACTGGATCGCAAGGAGAACAGGGAGTAGTGGGCGAAACGGGTCCTACGGGACCGATGGGAGAGCAGGGTGTGACGGGTTGGACCGGGCCGACCGGAATTCAAGGAGAACAGGGATTGGAAGGACCTACCGGACCTCAGGGAGAGCAGGGCGTGACAGGCGTGACCGGAGCCACGGGAGAGACGGGTCCTCGTGGAATGGACGGAACGGCGTCTCTGACCGGTGCGACGGGAGGAATTGGGTTGACCGGTCCCACAGGACTTCAGGGTACTCCCGGAGAAGCCTCGGAGACGGGAGCCACGGGAGGAACCGGTCCTACCGGAGAACAAGGACAGGAAGGTCCTACGGGACCTCAGGGAGAACAGGGCGTGACGGGGGAACAAGGACCGACGGGACCTCAAGGAGTGACGGGTGAAACCGGGGAGACCGGTGAAAAGGGAGAGACTGGACCTACCGGAATACAAGGATTGATGGGTGAAACGGGTCCTACAGGACCTCAGGGAGAGCAGGGCGTGACGGGCGAACAAGGACCCGAAGGACCGACAGGACCTCAAGGAGTGACGGGTGAAACCGGGGAGACCGGTGAAAAGGGAGAGACTGGACCTACCGGAATACAAGGATTGATGGGTGAAACGGGTCCGACGGGACCTCAGGGAGAGCAGGGCGTGACGGGTGAACAAGGACCCGAAGGACCGACAGGACCTCAGGGAGTGACGGGTGAAACCGGGGAGACCGGTGAAAAGGGAGAGACTGGACCAACCGGAGAACAAGGAGAACAAGGATTGATGGGCGAAACGGGTCCTACAGGACCGATGGGAGAGGACGGTGTGACCGGACCGACCGGAGAGCAGGGACAGGAAGGGCCAACCGGACCTCAAGGAGATCTTGGTGTGACGGGAGTAACAGGCGCCACGGGAGAAACTGGTCCACGAGGTATGGATGGATCGGCATCACTGACCGGAGCGACGGGAGGAATTGGATTAACCGGTCCTACCGGTCTTCAGGGTGTGCCTGGAGAAGCCTCAGAGACGGGTGCCACGGGAGGAACGGGTCCTACCGGAGAGCAGGGACTGGAAGGTCCTACAGGGCCACAGGGAGAACAGGGTGTGACGGGAGAGCAAGGTCCCGAAGGACCTACCGGACCTCAAGGAATCACGGGAGTGACCGGAGAGAAAGGAGAGACCGGAGAGACGGGAGAAACCGGACCGACTGGATCGCAAGGAGAACAGGGGTTGATGGGCGAAACGGGTCCTACGGGACCGATGGGAGAGGACGGTGTGACGGGATGGACCGGACCTACCGGACCGATCGGAGAACAGGGACAGGAAGGGCCGACCGGACCCCAGGGAGACCTGGGTGTGACGGGAGCTACGGGAGGGACGGGTCCTCGTGGAATGGATGGAACGGCATCTCTGACGGGTGCGACGGGAGGAATCGGGTTGACCGGTCCTACCGGTCTTCAGGGTATGCCCGGAGAAGCCTCCGAAACGGGTGCCACGGGAGGGACTGGTCCTACTGGAGAACAGGGGTTGATGGGCGAAACGGGTCTTACGGGTCCTCAGGGAGAGCAGGGCGTGACGGGCGAACAAGGACCCGAGGGACCTACCGGACCTCAGGGAGTCACGGGTGAGACCGGTGGGGTTGGAGAAACCGGACCGACCGGAGTACAAGGAGAACAGGGGTTGATGGGCGAAACGGGTCCTACGGGACCGATGGGAGAGGACGGTGTGACCGGACCGACCGGAGAGCAGGGCCAGGAAGGCCCTACCGGACCCCAGGGAGACCTGGGTGTGACAGGAGCGACGGGAGAAACCGGGCCACGAGGAATGGATGGTTCCTCTTCTCTGACCGGAGCGACGGGAGGAATTGGTTTGACCGGTCCTACCGGTCTTCAGGGTGAACCCGGAGAAGCTTCTGGCACGGGAGCCACGGGAGAGACCGGACCGACGGGAGAACAAGGACTAGAAGGTCCTACAGGTCCTCAGGGAACACAGGGTGTAACGGGAGAGCAAGGACCAGCGGGACCTACCGGATCTCAGGGAGAACAAGGAGTGACGGGTGAGAAGGGGGAGACGGGAGAGGTAGGTGGAACCGGACAAGCGGGAGAAACCGGACCAACTGGATTACAAGGAGAACAGGGTGAAACGGGTTGGACAGGACCCAAAGGAGAGATAGGAGAGACGGGATGGACGGGACCAACGGGTCTACAAGGATCTCAAGGATCTCAAGGATCTCAAGGACTTCCCGGATCGCAAGGTAATAATCTTTTTCAAAATTCTGCCTTTTTATATCCTCCTCTTTCTACCGGCAACTACACCGCCCTCTCCTCTTTGCCTGATTGGACGATAACCCCCAGTGTCTATCTCGTGAATGGTTCCAATCCCTATGGTGGAGGAGGTACGATCTATGGTCAGGCGATTCTTCTTCAAACCAACCGAGATACCGGCTTTATTTCCTCTATCGAACAATCCGTCTTCTTAACGAATGGACAGTATTCTCTGATATTGTTTATCGCGCTCCGACCAGGGTACACTGGAACATTGGAAGTTTTGATCAATAATGTAGTGATAGAAACATTGAATCCTACCCAGGATGTGACGACCGGATTTCAAACCTTTTATGTGAATTTTGCGGTCGAGGTATCTGCCGATACGAGCTTCAAGATACAGGTACCTTCCAATCCTTCTGATGTGGAGAATGATATGTATCTGAACTCGGTGGGGTTGGTGCCGTTGAGTACGGGGGAAACGGGTTCTACGGGACCTCGGGGATTGACAGGAGAGCAGGGTAGCAGGGGAGAGACCGGAGTACAGGGAGAACAGGGGTTGATGGGCGAAACGGGTCCTACTGGTGCGCAAGGAGAAACTGGTGAGACGGGATGGACCGGACCCACGGGAGAACAAGGGCAGGAAGGCCCTACCGGACCACAGGGAGATCTGGGTGTGACGGGAGCAACCGGAGAAACCGGGCCACGAGGAATGGATGGATCGGCGTCTCTGACCGGTGCGACGGGAGGAATTGGGTTGACTGGTCCTACCGGTCTTCAGGGTGTACCCGGAGACGCCTCGGGTACGGGAGCCACGGGAGGAACAGGACCGACGGGAGAGCAGGGACTGGAAGGTCCTACGGGAATGACGGGAATGACGGGAGTAACGGGCGAGATGGGACCAGAGGGACCGACTGGACCGGAAGGAATCACGGGATACACTGGACCTACCGGATCGCAAGGAGAACAGGGGTTGATGGGTGAAACAGGTCCTACTGGTGCGCAAGGAGAAACTGGTGAGACGGGATGGACCGGTCCGACCGGAGAGCAGGGACTGGAAGGTCCTACAGGTGTGACCGGAGCAACGGGAGTCACCGGAGTACAAGGTGAACAAGGCATCATGGGAGAAACGGGTCCGACAGGTCCAATGGGAGACGACGGTGTGACGGGTGCGACTGGACCGACAGGAATTCAAGGAGAACAGGGTGTGACCGGAGCGACGGGAGAAACCGGTCCTCGAGGAATGGATGGATCGGCGAGTCTGACCGGGGCGACAGGAGGCATCGGACAGACCGGACCCACCGGTCTTCAAGGTGTGCCCGGCGAATCTTCCGGTACGGGATCTACCGGAGCGACCGGACCCACGGGAGAACAGGGGCTGGAAGGTCCCACCGGAGAACAGGGTGAGCGAGGTATGACGGGTGAAACCGGATCGATCGGTGAGACGGGTGCCACCGGTTCGACCGGTTCGAGGGGAGAAAAAGGAGAGACGGGTTGGATTGGACCTACCGGTGACGAAGGTCCAACGGGATCTCAAGGAAACACCGGACCTTTGGGTAGTACGGGAGCGACCGGAAGGGTAGGAGAACAGGGATTGATGGGAGAAACGGGTCCTACAGGTCCTATGGGAGACGACGGTGTGACGGGTGCGACTGGACCGACAGGAATTCAAGGAGAACAGGGTGTAACCGGTGTGACCGGATCAACCGGTATTCAAGGAAAGACCGGTTCCGTGGGAGAAACAGGACCCACAGGAGAAACAGGACCAACAGGAATGACAGGACCTACAGGAACCACAGGAGCAAGAGGTGAAACCGGATCAAAAGGTGATACCGGTGTCACAGGAACCACGGGACCAACGGGTGAGACAGGTATGACGGGACCGACAGGTGTGACTGGTGTGACGGGTACGACCGGTACCACAGGAACGACGGGATTCACCGGTCCCTCGGGCGTGACTGGTACCACCGGTACAACCGGTAGCACCGGATATACCGGTTGGTCCGGACCCACCGGAAGTACGGGTATGACCGGTGCGACCGGTACCACAGGGACGACGGGATTCACCGGTCCATCGGGCGTGACCGGTACCACCGGTTGTACAGGTAGCACCGGATATACCGGTTGGTCCGGACCCACCGGAAGTACGGGTATGACCGGTGCGACGGGAGTGGTAGGTCAGACTGGATCGACTGGAACCACGGGAACCACCGGTGGAATTGGGTTGACCGGCCCCACAGGAAGCACCGGTTCCACAGGAACGACGGGTATGACAGGATGGACGGGACCTACAGGAACAACCGGTGTGACGGGACCTACCGGAACCACCGGTGTGACGGGAACCACTGGAACCACCGGACCTCAGGGAGTTGCGGGTATGGCGTCGGGAACGGGTTCCACGGGGACTACGGGAACCACGGGACCTACTGGTGCTATTGGTATTCCCGGAACAGCCGTCAATACGGGAGCCACCGGACCTACGGGACCGACCGGAACCACGGGAGCGACCGGAGCCTTTGGTGCCACTACCTTCACATGGTCTGTGGACGGAGGGGCGATGCTGGTGGGCTCCAGTTCCGTGGCCTATCCCTCCACCGCGACCGGAAATGTCAATGCCACCTCGGTCGAATCCTATCCCAACGCGGCCTATGCCAGTTTCCAGCAGCTGGTGCTCAGTGTGAACCACGCGTTTATTGGTTTGTCTTCCACGCCCACCACTAATTATTCCTCCATCGATTACGGATATGTTCTGTTTGATTCTCAATATTTTGTGATTGTGATGGGATCGGTGGTGACCGCCCCCGTCTTTTTCACCCCGGCGTCGACGATTTTTGAAGTCTTTTACTTTGGCAGTCAGGTCATCTTCTATGTCAATAGTGTCCAGGTCTACATCATATCCGAGGTCACCCCCCCTACCAATGGATTTTATCTGAATGTGATTCTGGATGCCTATTCGATTGGAGTGGACAATATCCATTTTGCCCCTATGGCTGGATTTACCGGGATGACCGGGTACACTGGACCTACCGGCCCTCTTGGAACCGGTCCTACCGGTCCTACGGGGTGGACCGGACCGACCGGTTGTACGGGAACCACCGGAACCACGGGAACAACGGGTCGAACCGGATGGACCGGACCGACGGGACAAACCGGATGGACCGGAACCACGGGTACAACGGGTCAGACAGGACCTACGGGGTACACTGGAACCACAGGTGCCACCGGTACTACCGGATCGACGGGTGGTACAGGATGGACGGGACCTACGGGATATACCGGAACCACCGGTTCCACCGGTACTACCGGGTCAACGGGTGGTACTGGATTCACCGGAACCACCGGGTATACCGGAGCGTCCGGTGTGACGGGATCCACTGGATGGACCGGACCGACCGGATCCACGGGAACCACAGGAAGCACGGGACTCACTGGATGGACTGGACCTACCGGATGGACCGGACCTACCGGATGGACTGGACCTACCGGCACCACAGGAACGACCGGAACGACCGGTGAGACAGGACCGACAGGTACGACCGGAACGACCGGAACGACCGGGTCTACAGGATGGACCGGTGTGACCGGATGGACGGGACCGACCGGTGAGACCGGAACGACCGGTGAGACTGGACCGACTGGTGAGACCGGACCCACTGGAACAACAGGTGTGACCGGATATACCGGTAGAACAGGATGGACGGGACCAACCGGATGGACCGGTCCTACCGGTGAGACCGGACCTACTGGTGAGACTGGACCTACCGGTGAGACGGGAACGACAGGAACAACCGGATCGACGGGATGGACGGGACCTACTGGTGAAACCGGACCTACTGGATGGACCGGACCGACTGGGGAGACCGGACCGACGGGAGAAACGGGATGGACTGGACCAACCGGTCCTCTTGGTACCGGTCCTACTGGTGAGACCGGACCTACCGGATGGACCGGACCGACCGGTGAAACTGGACCTACCGGCTGGACAGGACCTACCGGTGAGACCGGACCTACCGGCTGGACAGGACCTACCGGTGAGACCGGACCTACCGGCTGGACAGGACCTACCGGTGAGACCGGACCTACCGGCTGGACAGGACCTACCGGTGAGACCGGACCTACCGGCTGGACAGGACCTACCGGTGAAACCGGACCTACCGGAGAGACGGGAACGACCGGTGTGACGGGAACGACCGGTTGGACAGGACCTACTGGATGGACTGGTCCAACGGGAGAAACAGGACCAACAGGAGAAACTGGGTGTACGGGTACAACAGGTCCACTCGGTACGGGCCCCACCGGACCTACCGGTACCACGGGTGAAACCGGACCTACCGGTGAAACGGGAACGACAGGGTCTACAGGATTTACCGGCACCACGGGATATACTGGATGGACAGGACCGACCGGTGTAACGGGACCGACCGGTGAGACTGGACCTACTGGTGAAACCGGTACAACGGGAACCACCGGTGAGACGGGTTCTACTGGTTACACCGGAACCACGGGATATACCGGATGGACGGGACCGACCGGTGAAACTGGACCTACCGGTACGACCGGAACCACCGGATATACCGGATGGACGGGACCGACCGGTGAAACTGGACCTACCGGTACGACCGGAACCACGGGATATACCGGATGGACGGGACCGACCGGTGAAACTGGACCTACTGGTTACACCGGAACCACTGGAACCACCGGAACGACGGGTTGTACCGGTGGGACTGGGTATACGGGATGGACGGGACCGACCGGAACCACCGGAACGACGGGTTGTACCGGTGGGACTGGGTATACGGGATGGACGGGACCGACCGGAACCACCGGAACGACGGGTTGTACCGGTGGAACCGGGTATACGGGATGGACGGGACCGACCGGGACGACTGGAACGACGGGTCCTACGGGTGGGACGGGCACCACGGGATGCACAGGAAGGACCGGTCCCACGGGACCTCTGGGAACGGGTCCTACGGGTATGACGGGCGCCACGGGTGTTTCGGGAGCGACCGGACCTCTGGGAACGGGTCCTACGGGTATGACGGGCGCTTCGGGTGGGACGGGAGCGACCGGACCTCTCGGAACGGGTCCTACGGGTTCTACCGGTGCGTCGGGTGTAACCGGAACCACCGGATACACCGGTGTAACGGGATGGACCGGGACCACGGGATGGACGGGAAGTACTGGTTGGACGGGAAGCTCGGGTCCTACGGGAATCACGGGATGCACGGGAACGACGGGAACTACCGGGACGACGGGAACCACGGGACCGACGGGTACAACGGGTTGTACGGGTTTCACAGGACCATTGGGTACGGGACCTACCGGATTGACGGGCGGTTTTGGTAGCAATTCTTTCACATGGTCTCTTTCCGGCTCCAATCTCCTCAGTTCTTCCACGGTTACCTACAGTACGGGCGCTACGGGTACCTCCACCGCTTCGTCGGTGGAATCGTATGTGGTCGGATCCTACATTACCTTCCAGCAATTGGCCAACAGCACAAATCGTATCACGGTGGGTCTTTCCCAAACCCCGTCTAATTCTATCTCGTCCATCAACTATGGTGTCGCCGTGATCAATTCGAGTTACTATGTTGTAAAGAATGGAACCTACCAAACCTTTGGTGCGGTCTTCACTCCTTCTACCGCGGTTTTCCAGATCATCTATGTTGGTAATACGGTGAGTGTCTACCTCAACCAAACCGTGATCCTTTCGTTTATCCAAGCCAGCATCACCACTTATTATCTCAACATTGTCCTGGAAGGCGCGGGAACCATCAACAATGTTCACTTTGGACCGATTGGAGGATTCACCGGACCCACGGGCAGCCTGGGCACCGGTCCAACCGGCGCCACCGGATCGACAGGATCCACCGGTCTGACTGGACCGACCGGTCCCACCGGTAACACTGGATTCACCGGCTCCACCGGTACCACCGGTCCTACCGGTATCATCGGACCGACGGGTACCACTGGACCGACCGGTCCATCCGGTGCCACCGGCTCTACCGGTGCTACGGGTTGGACGGGTACCACCGGTCTGACTGGATGGACTGGACCTACCGGTACCACCGGCTCCACGGGAGAAACCGGGGAGACCGGACCCACTGGTCCTACCGGATGGACTGGACCGACTGGTACCACTGGCTCCACGGGAGAGACCGGACCGACCGGTACCACCGGATGGACGGGATGCACCGGGACTACTGGACAGACAGGTTACACCGGATCCACCGGATGGACTGGACCCACGGGTCCTACCGGTGAAACCGGCGAAACCGGACCCACTGGTCCTACAGGAGAGACCGGACCGATCGGACCCACTGGTACAACCGGATCCACTGGAATAACCGGTATGACCGGGTATACAGGTAGAACAGGATGGACCGGCCCTACTGGTGAGACTGGCCCTACTGGTGAGACCGGTCCTACTGGTGAGACCGGTCCTACCGGTGAAACCGGACCGACTGGTGAGACCGGGCCGACTGGATGGAGTGGTCCGACCGGTACTACTGGTGCTTCCGGAATGACTGGATATACCGGAACCACGGGATGGACCGGTTCGACGGGATCGACGGGTACCACGGGAACAACCGGAGTCAGTGGACCTACAGGTCAAGTTGGACCCACGGGTAGCACGGGAACGACCGGTACCACAGGAACCACGGGACCTATCGGAACGGGACCTTCGGGAACCACGGGTCCCACGGGAAGTGTGGGCACTGGACCCACTGGAACATCAGGGACCACAGGAACCACGGGAACGACCGGTCCCACCGGCAGTGTAGGAACGGGTCCTACTGGAAGAACGGGTTCCACCGGTACCACGGGAACCACCGGTCCCTATGGAGCCACCACCTTTTCGTGGAATCTGAGCAACACCTACCTGACCACCTCCAACAGCGTCTATTTCGCAGGTGCTACTGCGTCTGGGTATGCCTATTCGTCCGAGTCCTTCACGGGCGGTGCCTCGGTAAGTTTCCAACAGCTTGTAGGAAGCGGCAGTAGCAACGGTATTGCCTACGTCGGGCTTTCTAACAATGCCAGCGCCGGTACCGAAACCACCATAAAGTACGGATTTCAGATTCGTAATTCCAACTACCTCTACAAGTTGGCAAATGGAAGCTATAGCAGCCCGACCTCGTTTACTCCTGGAACCGGAACCACCTTCCAAGTGTTTTATAATGGTTTTGTGGCCACGTACTATGTCAATAATGTCTTGGTGGCCACCATTAATCCCGCCACGGCCAGTCTCACCGTCGAGCTCCTGGTGCTCTTCACCACCACGTCCTCCATTGCCCAGGGAATCAACAATATCCATTTCCTTCCTTACCTCTCCGGGGCCACGGGTCCTACGGGTACCATCTTCCCCTCTGGTACCAACTTTGGAGACTACCTCTACTGGAATAATAACACGACTTCCTGGTCAGTCGGTACCACCATTGTCAACATAGGTGATCTCGCGGGTACCTCCCAGGCAACGAATTCGGTCTCTATCGGAAACCAATCCAATGTGACCAGTGCCTATGGTATTGCCATTGGTAACCAATCCACCTCCTCCAACAGCGCGATTGTCATGAATGCCTCCTCCACGGCTCTGGCCGCCACCGGATCTACGGGTGGTTTCTTCGTCAACCCCGTCCGAACGGTCAGCACTCTTTCCGGTACCATGTACCCCATCTACTATGACTCCTCCACTCGTGAGATTGTCTTTTATAACCCTGCTGTATAAACCAACACCACCCTGAGAAGAAGGAAATTAAATTCATTGGATTAAAAAAAAAAATTCTTTAAGAAACGTACGTACGAACGAATTTTTTTTTAACATGGTCCTTCCCAAGATTATTCATCAAACCGCCCCCCGAGATCGTCGTCGATGGCCTCGTGAATGGTCTCGTTGTCAAGAAACGGTTCAACGGGCTTTTCCTTCCTTTAAATACCATCTTTGGACCGATGAGGATCTCGATGAATTGGTTCAACAACACTATCCATGGTTTTATTCTTTCTTTCAAGCTTATCCTGATAATATTTTCCGTGCCGATGCCGGTCGTTACCTGATTCTTCACCATTATGGCGGCATCTACCTCGATATGGACATCGAAGTCCTCCAGCCTTTCTATGACCAACTCTCTTCCTCCCAGCCCTCCATTGTAGAGAGCCCTTTTCCGAACTTGGAGGTGTATCAAAATAGCCTCATGGCCTCTCCTCCCGGCCATGTCTTATGGACCATGGTCGGTTTAGAAATGATGCGGTGTTTTCACGAAGATCCGACCAATGTCCTGTACTCCACCGGTCCCATGATGTTGGACCGCGTTCTTGCTGCCCATCCGTCTCTGTTTCATCCTCTTCCGATGAAACAGTATAATCCACCTCCTCTAGACAAGCTGTATTCCACCACACAGTGGCAAACATTTTCTCCGTCTCTCACCCTCTACACCCGTCATTTGTGTACCGCATCGTGGCGTCATGAAACCTGGTGATCATGAAAAGCTTTTCTATTTTTTGAGAAAAAAATAGAAGAGGACGACCACTTTTTTTAATACATGTACCCATAATGATAACTGTATTCATACATGGAGGAAGCGATTTTTACATCGAGAAAAGAATGGATCAACAAGGCCGTATTTTCCGGAAACAACGCCGTTAATTCGGAAATCGTTAGATGATGATATTGTGTCTGGCTCGGAAAGAACGAGCATTGGTCCGTCCCCGCATCCGGACAGTTAAAAAGATAATAATCCCGATTCTGTCGAGCAAACGTACATAATTGGATATCAATCTGGTAGGAAATGGGCAGCATCCGTTCCACGAGACAGCGACAAGCATTTTTATTCAAAAGGTACGCATGAGTGCGCGTGGTATTCTGAGTCACTTCTACCATGTTGCTTCCCGTCGGTATTACAATCGGAAATAATCGAGTAAAGATGGGAGAATAGGAATAGGGATGTACCTTACCGTCCAGTAAGCATAACATGGGATACTGTGGGTATCGATTGAAAAAGTGGAGCATCTCATGGAAGCGGAAGCGGAATTTTTCTTTGTGGGTGATCAATATGTCATCTTCCACCACCAACGACAAGTCGTCACCACCCATTTGGGCAAGCATGTTCCAGATACGAAAGTGGGACAAGGCACAGGCCGCGGCAGACCAGGTGGGAAGAACCAGTTCATTGGTCAATCGATCCATGTTTTGAAACGCGAGGTAAGAAAAAAAATCATAGCGGGAAGCCAAGGCGTCTTCTTTTTCCGAGGCCTCGATGACGTAGGTCTGATCTGATCGGAAAAAGGGGGCCAGCTGTTTTTGACAATGAGTCAGACGTTCTGTTTCTGATTTCCGGTTGATGATGTACACATTTCCTGGAAACATTTCTTTTTCCTTTTTGTTCTTTTTTCTTCCAGCTGAGAATTCATTTCTTTCCTGGATAAAGCCTGGTGAAATGACAGAATGGATCCGAGGTGGTGGAAGGGTGGAAATGACACAATTCTTCGACGGGCACGAGAAAGAAGCGTGTCTCCTCCAGGTCGTCTCGGTGTTTCGCATAGGATTCGGCTTGAGACAATTGTTGAATGAAAATATCATCATTGCTCAGGATAACGTCCATGTGACGACATGTCGTCGGATTCAGATAGGCTTGATTCTTGAAGGACACGGTGCCATAAGAAAAAAGGACGTGGGTCGCTTGTTGAAGATGGGCAATCAGTTCCGGCTCTGAAAGACGTGTCGGTTCCAGGGACAGGTACCCATGGAATTCACAAAAGCGAAGGATAGCCTCCTGATCATACATCCCCACCGAAGTACAATTGGAAGAGATGGAAGATTTCAAGATACAGATCCGAGAAGATCGTGGAACGATCGGTAAAAAGGGAATCACAAAGCGGTGAAAAAAGTCTTGGAATCCGATCACCGGCATATGATGATCATCAGAAGTGATCCACAGGGCATCCTCCATCCAGTACACTCGATCCTTTTCGATCCATATCAGACGATCAAGGTCGTCTCGAAACAAGAAACGGATCAGGTCCACAAGTCCTTGTTGACTTGGCGTGTACACGACCAATCGGTCAGCGGAAGGATCTGTCAGAAGGACCTTTTGAGCCATGGAAAAAAAAGACGCGAACCCGTGAACGGTTCCATTGGAAAAGGTGGGGATGAGAATCCGGCATCGTCCCATAATCTGAGTGACAGGACGCTCGATCTGTTGAGGACCAGGAATCAGTGTGTTTGCATGATCAAGGATCGCTAAGAACGGTCCGTCCCAGCCACCATAATAAGGATGAATCAGGTAAAGAAATTCATTGGACACGCGAATCAGAGAATGTTCTCGTGTCAGACCGAGAATCATAATTGCCTGACATTGGGAAGATGCAGAGGAGACACATAGAATCCCATTCTGAAAACGATACTGGTCCGGAGGTGTACAGTAATCAAAAATATTTTCAAAATTCATTCTCCTCTGATTTTCTTTACACAAATACTTTAAATTTTATTTGCTATAGGTAGGGAAATTCCAAAAAAAAAAGACACCATGTATATATGCATTCCGTTAGCAGGAAAAGGCGAGCGTTTCTGGCAGGCGGGGTATACTGATCCCAAACCCATGATTAAAATCTACGAAAAACCCATTCTCGCCCATGTACTGGATAATCTACAGTTTTCAGAGGACGACGAGGTTCTTATTATCTATCACCAAGATCTTGAGCAATATGGATTTATAGAATACTTTCGAGAACGCTATTCGTTTCTCCACTTTTTCCGTGTGGGAGATACTCGAGGGGCTGTCGAGACCGTGTTTATGGGGCTATCGTCTCTAAACGATTCGCAAACCATGAAGGATCAGGCCATTCTTTTACTGGACTGTGATACTTTTTACACCGCGGATATCCTTTCCTCCGCAAGATCGGTTTCCACCACTTCGGGAGGCCTATTTTATTTTGAACAGGAGGTAAATGGACCTCCCGTATTTTCTTATACCTGTCTCAATAGAGAAAAGATTGTAACACGGGTGATGGAGAAGGAACGAATCAGCAATAATGCCAATACCGGGGCCTACCTGTTCCCTTCTTCGCACGCCTTGTACAAGGCGGCCCAGGAGGTTCTGGATAAAAAACTCATGACACGCAACGAATTTTATACATCTAGGCTTATCCAGCATATGGTCGAGGGTGGTGAGGTCTTTCGGGGCATTCCACTGGAGACCCATCAGGTCATTTTTTTGGGTACCCCTCTTCAGGTCAAGGAGTACATGACCCGTTCGCTGGTGTTTCTTTTTGATTTGGACGGTACCCTGGTCGATACGGACGACATTTATCTACGGGTCTGGAAAACGCTCCTTGATCCCTATCATGTCGATTGTACACCACAGATTTTCAATGACTCGATTCAAGGAAATAGCGACTCGGTGGCCATGGCCTCTTTGTTCCCACTCCTCTCTCCCGACCAAGTACGTCAGATTTCAGAACAAAAAGATCATTTATTTCTTACTCATCTCCACCATATCCGAGAAATCCCCGGCGCCCTCTCCTTTCTTCGAAAGGTCAAGAGTCATGGCCATCGGATCGCCATCGTCACCAACTGTAATCGCCTTGCTGCGGAAACCATCCTTGAAAAAAGCGGCCTTGCTTCCTTATCAGAGTACCTCGTGATTGGAAACGAATGTCTTCATCCCAAACCTTCCCCTCATCCTTATTGGAAAGCCATGGAGTTATTTCAGACGAGTCCAGAGCGTTGTATTATTTTTGAAGATTCTCGGTCCGGTTTAAAGAGTGCGCGGGGGGCAAAGCCCCAACATCTTGTGGGAATAAGTAAGAGTGGAGTGAGTCTGCATTCATGGGGTGCCGATCAGACTATACAGACCTACGACGAGTTTCCGACGATCGACGCACTCTTGTACGGCACCAAGAGCGAGATCCCGCGTCTGGAGAATTTGATCCTGAAACAGTTTGGTAACATCCTCTCGATTCAAAGCGTGAGGATTGATACGGGCAAGCTCAAGGGAGGATATATTGCTGACACACTGCGTGTGGAAATCACACAGAAAGATGGTGGTATTGTAGACTGTGTTTTGAAACTACCCTCCCAAGATCCGCGTGTGACACCGATTACCACCAAGACGGCCGAACACACGTCACTCGAAGGCATGGCCCGATTCTTGGATCTGTACGCGAGAGAATATTATTTTTATGAAAACATGCAATCCTTTGTCTCTCTTCGAACCCCTCACTGTTATGGCATCCTTCGCAATCAGGATATGCTGGCCATGGGCATCCTCATGGAAAACCTGAATCAGCCCGACTTTACTCTCAACCTTACGCTTGGTGACGCGTCGGTCGATGTCTCCCTTACCATCCTCGACCGTCTGGCTCGGATGCATGCGCAGTTCTGGGACAAGGACATTCCCACCATTTTCCCGGCGCTTCAGAAAAACCGCGATTTCTCACAGTGGTCTGACTTTTTGAGCTCTCGGTGGTCTATTTTTGAGAAAAAATGGGCCTTTTTACTCACTCCTGTCCAGCTTCGGCTGGGAGAAACTATTATCCATAACTTTGCCTCGATTCAACAACATCTTAGCGAATCTCCCCTCACCATCTGTCATGGAGACGTGAAATCACCCAATATCTTTTACCAAAAGAAAAACAACTCCTATGAACCCTACTTTATCGATTGGCAGTATGTCTTTCAAGGCAAAGGTGTACAGGATGTGGTCTTTTTCATCATAGAGAGTTTCAGTATTCCCATGATCCGATTGTACACACCTCTTTTTCGAGAGTATTACTTCACTAAACTCGTCGAGCATGGAGTCCGTGATTACGATCGCCGTCTTTATGAGAAAGATTTTGCCATGGCAGCTCGTTGTTTTCCCTTTTTTGTGGCGGTGTGGTTCGGAAGCCTCCCTCGCGAAGAACTGATCGACGTCAACTTTCCTTTCTTTTTCATTCGCAAAGCGTTTTACTTTATCGAAAATTTTTCCCCTTGATCCACTGACCCAACAGTATTAAGTACTATGTTGCTAGTAATTTTGCTAAATATGATCCAAGAAATATTTTTTTTTTTTAGAAATAAATTCACCCATGTCGCCACCAACAACAAACACACTACAGCCCTCAAAAGTCAATAATAATAATAATCTACTACTCTCAGCTACTACAATGATAAATGTAATGTTTACAAGAACGGTGGCAGTAGCACTCGACTCGACCTATTTCAAAAAATAAAAATAATCTAGTTTAGTTTAGGATTGGGTACATTTTTATCCTTCTTTCTTCAGGATAAAAAAAAAATGTATTTGTTTATATTTTCCTAAATTAGTAATGTTTTGTAGAGATTGGAGAATCTCAACATCCACTGAGCTAAAAGGGAACTAGCCTTTAGTCAGTGGCCAGGAATTACTTAGGTAATTCCCTTCCCGCACCAGCGCGGTTAACGCCTTTCACTAAGGCGTGATTACGCTCACTGCGTAATTCTTCATTAGACGTAAATTCTCCAATCTCGATCTCACTCACCTCAACCAGTAATCAGTGAGAGCATATAACTCTACAGTTTTCCTTGAATATACTTTAACTTTGAAGAAGGAGTGGTTAACTTCGAAGAAATAACATTATTAAATTTCCAAGAAATTTCGGAATTGGCTCGTTGTCCAGTTCGTACCATCTGTAATATATTCTTGTTTAACAAGAACTTTTCAATGGATGCACTGACCTGTGCCTTGTGTGGATCTATCTGTGAAAGAAAACGATGAACAGGTCCATCTTCGGCATAAAACTTTCGAACATTTCGTAAAAAGTACATGACCTCTGGATAGATAGGTAGATTATCTTCTGTGGCTTTTTTACGCAATTCAAGAAAGAAGGGAAGTCTAAATGGAATACGACCAAAGGGTTCACTGGGAATTTGTAAACGCAATGGGGGAATACCATACGAAGTATCCACCGATGTAAACGCCCGATGAAGTAAAGAGTAAATTTCAGAAAGAGTAAAACAATATCCTTGGAATCGAATCACATCTTTTCTTGATACATCTTTCCATTCTTGAGATTGAAGAGTTCCGTCATCATTATTGCATCTCGTTTTCCACCATTGCTCTTGTTGGGGAATTTGTTGTATTTGTATATCTTGAGTTTGTTGTTGTTGTTGTTCGACAATAGGAGAACGAACCGGGGGAGTACGAACAGGAGGTCGTACGAAAGAGGGTAAAGGAATATATCGATCGAAATGTTCCGTCAATGCCCGAATGAGTTCTGGTTTGGTCATTCCGGAACGTCCTCGTATTCTATATTCTCTTGCATAATGTTGAAGTTGATACAATGCCATATTCTTAAAATTCGGACGAACATTGTTAAGAGCGACCTCTTGGGATTGTCGTCGTTGCTGTACAACAACCGGTGTGGTTACAACAGGGGTTACAACAGGAGTGGTAGGAGGAGCGACAACAGGAGCGACAGGAGAAGTCGTTCGTCGTCGATTGTTTCTCTCCCGAACCGTCACATGTCTTGTGTCTCGGTTTATATCGGGAAGGTCACTTACCAATGGATACCGTTGACGAAGAATACGAATTAGATCATTCCTATACATTCCCGTTCGATTCGGGATTCCGGCAGCACTGGCATATCGTCGTAGTGTTTCAAGTGTCTCTAATTCAAACCGGGTCGGACTGTTGGGATCGTCGGGATCCGCAGCATTTCGAATATATCGATTGTAATGTTCCGTCAATGCCCGAATGAGTTCTGGTTTGGTCATTCCGGAACGTCCTCGTATATTATATTCTCTTGCATAATGTTGAAGTTGATACAATGCCATAATCTCAAAATTCGGACGAACATGAAATCCTTCGTCATTGTTATCGTCAGCGGGGGGAGCGTTAACAGGGGCTGTAACCGTCTCTTCGACCTGTCTTCGTTGCTGCTGCTGTACAACAGGAGCGACAACAGGGGCGATAGGAGAAGGAGTGTACCGAGTACGAAGTTGTTGAAAGATTTCATCGTCGGTCATATCCCGTGCTCCTTGTATTTCACTTCGGATAGCGAGTAGGCGACGTTGAGACACACTTAGGTTCCGCAGGGCTTTTGTTAATTCTTCGGGAGAGGACAGAGAGGATAATACATTTTGAATTCCACTGTAAAGTTGTCGAATCATTTGTTGACGTTGTTGTTGGGAATGACCTTGACTTTGATGTACTCGTTGTTCGACAGGTGCAACAGGGGCTAAGAGTGGCGCAACAGGTTCTTCTTCTACAGCAGTCACGGTTCGTCGAGGATTCTGACTCCTTGTCACTTTGACCCAACGTCCTGTGAGTTCATTACATCGATACAATGGATTTCCAGCCTTGGCACTCTGAGGGTTACAAGGACGTGACATTATTTATTCTAGTTTTTAAATAAATGAAATATTTTTATTTCCTTTTTATAAATTTTCGAAAGAGGGTGAAAAGGAGGAAAATAAGGAAAACGAAAAGAAGTAGAGCGATAATTCGATTGCATTGTTTACACCGTCCGACATTTAAAATGTTAATGGATCTTCGTGTAAATCTTGGGTCGTGGGTGTCGATGTAACCCCGCTGATTGAACGCTTTGTTCGTTTGAGATACTCTGGTCTTTCTCTCCTTCCTATTGCCTCCTTAGCAATCTTCCAGATATTTATCGCCCCATTCGTATCTCGATTCCATAGCCCACATCCGTTCTTACAACGTAGCAGTCCATGTCTCTTGATGATATTCTCTTTCCAATACTTTGGGTTTTGACACCATCGGAATGTCTTGGTTTCGGATCCACAATTGGCACACCGACAACTTGTCTTGTGTTCATCGACAAGATAAACCT
>Ga0214919_10001928_pt1 | contig 33281 bp, 30 predicted proteins | sample LL1503_MetaG_FD_177994 | JGI IMG/M metagenome (GOLD analysis project Ga0214919, IMG submission 177994) | Freshwater microbial communities from Lake Lanier, Atlanta, Georgia, United States - LL-1503 | ecosystem: Environmental > Aquatic > Freshwater > Lake | place: USA: Georgia | collected... | reverse complement strand
TATAAATATCGAATACAAGGATTACCAGCGGTGATCGCGCCAACAGGTTATACAGAGGAGAACCTCATTAACCTCAGATGTGATAATCAATTTATTATCACAAACGCAGATTGTAATAAAGTTTTTATCTTGGTGCGAGATGGTAAGATATCAAACGATTCAGGACGTGATATATTAGATGTATGGCTAGAAAATACAAGAAGAATGATAGAATTAGAAAAAGAGTTGTTTTCTAAAGGATACAAAGGTTCAGCATATTTAACAAATTATGATATATACAAAGAGGAATTTGAAAAAATAGAGACTGAAATACTCACAGACAGATTAAATGTAGCGCTCGAAAACTCCGCAATACTAAGAGGTGAGCATATTATTGTTAAAAGTAAACAGTTGGCCGTGTTAGGAGTTTCATGGTTTTTTTACTCTGATATTGATAAAACCGAAGCAATAAGACTTTCTTCAATACACCAGCCGAGGAATAATTTTCATTTTACAGCACATTTAGATCCAGGCGATGTAGCCATTGGAACAGACCTTCCTTCCCAAAACATAAATAAGTATTCAACTGGTTCACTTCATCTTAGAGGAAATTCTAGGATATTTAAAGCAAATATGCGACCATATATATTTAAAGAAGATAAAGATCCGCCACCCATTGACGGGTTTGTTGGATTGCCTCGTTGTATTCAAATACTACCTGTTTATCCAGGAGATGCTACCGAAACGTCAGAGGTTATATATGTAGGAAGAATAGTAACTGATACACTAAATACATATTTAAAAGAATTAGCCATTGATTCTCAAATGCTAATAAAAGAACAAGAACACAATGATAATTTTCGTGAAAATACTTATGTCCCAATAATTACTGAATTACAAAAAGAATTACCAAAACAAGTAAGACTTGGTAAAAAACAAAGGTATTTAGCTAATATACAAAGATTTGAGGAAACCTTAGTCCCAATTAAAGAAGCTTTACAAAATCTATTAGACATATTTAGACAAGATGACGATTGTAAGATATTTTTTGAAAACATTATTAACGAATCATATCAACAAACACTAACAACTACAAATCAAGAACTAATTAAAAAGAGAGATAAGTTTAAAGATGTTGATGAAAAGGGCATGGACCGTGCCATTTTAGTTAAAATAGCGAGACAAGGTGTAAATTTAAAAGATGTTTTCCCATCGGAAATTTTTCCAGAAGGCGGGCGTTTAGACCTAGATGATATAGCAGATGAAGCACTAAGAGTAGAAGCAGAAATAGCACGAGGAAAATATAAGAGAAAAAAATATACAAGAAAAAGATTAAATAAAGTATCAAAAAAAAGGCAATATAAAATCTTAAGAAAAAGAACAAACAAACAACCTATTTATAAGACAAAATCAAAAATAAACAAAAATAAACAAAAATAAACAAAACGGGTATTTTCATTTAGTAAATATTAACTAAATAAAAATATGCGACACCGATGAGGTTCGAACTCATGCGGGCAATGCCCAATGGATTAGCAATCCATCCCCTTAACCACTCGGGCACGGTGTCAAAAAAAAACGGTGATAGCAGGGTTCGAACCTGTGCGGGCTATGCCCAACAGATTTCAAGTCTGTCTCCTTAACCACTCGGACATATCACCAATAATATATTATTATTAATATATACATTATTATTAATATATTTTTAAGTAGTATTAATAAAGTAATTATTTAGGAAATATAATTGTTTTGTATAAATAATTAAATAGTAATAATATATATTAAGGTTACATAATGAAATCAAACACTTATAGCGGGGGGATAAAACCATACGAGGAAATTAAACAATCACAACTAAGAAAGCAAAAGAGTTCTAGTCCTACATATAAGCAAAAGAGTTCTAGTCCTACATATAAGCAAAAGAGTTCTAGCCCTACATATAAGCAAAAGAGTGCTAGCCAAAGACATAAACCTACTAGCGATGAAATCAGCATTGAAAAAAGTATTGATGAAATATTCTTAGATGTTGGAAAACTAAATCTTAGTTCTTATGATGAAATAGAAATGATTCGTGAAAGATTATTACAATTAAAAACAATTCAATTTTACGGCGTATTAGAGATACCTTATTTATTATCACCATCTAGTGGCGACGAAGACAAAGCAACATCTATTGGTGGTGCTCCTAAAAAAAATAGGGCTCAAGGGATGTCAGATATTGAAACGAAACTTGAATCGAAAGAGGAATTACTCGAACAAATAACACAAAGCACTAGTAAAGACGAGATTAATAAATTATATACTAAGTTTGTCGAAATATCAAAAGAGATTTTAAATTTTAGAAAGGATTCAGCTTTAAAATCAGATGGAAAAATTGACTTTAGTAAGTTAGAAAAAGAAGATAAAGAGGCATTAATAACACTGAATATGATGATTACAAAAGTAGATCAAGATATTAAAGATATCACAAATCGAGAATTTAAGTTTAAGGAGACAATTTCAGATGAGACTAAAAAAATAAATAAATCAAAAGAAGAATATAATAAAGAACTTAATTCGATATTTTTTACGTATGAAAATAGTGGAGAAATGAAAAGACATAATAATGAAGTATCTAAGCTCATATCTCAAATTAAAAAATTAAAAGATGAAATTGCAGCACCAACAAGGATCCTACTAGAAATAGATCCAAAATATATAGAATTTGATGCCACATTTGTACAACTACAGACAATTTTAAGAAATGCTACACTCGCTATAGACGCACTTGAAGTTGTAGGAAGACCAATTGAAAGTAAACTCGATATTCTTAATGCTAAACGCATCCAACCCCCAGATCCACTTACAATCACCAAAACCGAATGCGATGAAATTGAACGTTTTGTGCGTAAGGGCCTTATAACTAAGTCTCTAGGGAAAGTAATATTTCAAGTTTGGGCAAATAATTTAAGATACCTAATAGATTTACAAAAAAGCTTGTTTTTGAAAGGATATAAAATCGATAAAAGACCGTTAATAGATAAAGATAAATATGATAATATAATGAGTAAAGTTGACCATAAATCAATCATACTAGAATTTCAAACTGCTTTTCTAGCACTAGCAAAACAAGAAAACAAATATATTAAGTTTAGATATAAACCAGGACAAAGCCCGGTGACTGATCCATGTCATATATTCTTTTTTTATAGGTTTATAGAAAGAGAAAAAGAACTACCAGAAGAAAAGTTTGGAGATTTTCATTTGACAATACATCTCGGTAATGAACAAATATTAGACAGGATTGATTTTACAGAGGGTAAAATTCATCTAGTAAGTGACCATAATGACCATACAAATAAAGCAAATTTACTACCATATATTTTTACGAAGACAAATGCTGCTTTACCTGGAGAAAACGAATGTATGCAATTAATACCTTCATATCAACCAAATGCTCACCACAATAATAAAGTTATAGGCACTGGACGTATAATAGTAAAAGTATTAAATGAATATTTACAGACCTTACATATTGATTTAGGAGGAACTTCAGGAAAACAAGATAAAAAATTGATTGATGAAATAAGTTCCTATTTATTACAACAACCAAATACAGTTATGAAAAGTGCTTTATTAGATAATATTGACAAATTTGAAAATACAATACGAAAAACTATGGATCAATTAGCACGCAAAATGATAGAGGGATTTTATCTTTCAAAAACTGCTGATGAAAAAAAAGAACTGCAAATAGATAAGTTATTAGAATTACTTACTTCAATTAATAATTTCATTCAACAACAAAAAACATATGCACAAGAAATAAGTATATCATCAACGAAGGACACTACCTTCAGGAATAATTTAAAAACTATAAAGTTAAGACTAGATGAACTTAAAATTAATGCACATACAGCAAGACTACAAGCAGAAAGACTAGCAACAATAAAAGCAACACGAAGCAGCTTCACACGCTTGCTCAATGAACGGATGCAGGCAGCAAGAGAAGTACCAGCAAGAGAACCACCAGCACCAGCAAGAGAACCGATAGTCATGCGGAGCACAACACAGAAAGCAGCACAATCATCAGAGACAGGAATACCGTATTCGGAGTCGATTGAATTTGAACCAGAAGAGACAACAAAAATACCAGTGGCGAGCGGTAGAAAGAAACGAAAAATAAAATATACTAAAAAGAAATATAATAAAGTCTCAAGAAAAAGATATACTAAAGTCTCAAATAAAAGATATAATAACGTCTCAAATAAAAGATATAATAAAGTCTCAAGTAAAAGATATAATAAAGTCTCAAGAAAAAACGGAAATTACAATAAACAATAAACAATAAACAATAAACAACAAACAATAAACAATAAACAATAAACAATAAATAATAATAAACAATAATAAATAATTTTAAATTATAATAAACAATAACTATAGTTATGAGTTATGTATATTTTATAAAATCAACACATGGTTCAACATACATTGGGGCAACAGTCGATTTAGACAGGCGTATAAGACAACATAATAAATTGATTGTTGGTGGAGCACACGCTACATCTATGAAAGTTGCCAAGGGCGAAACGTGGAGTTATTATTGCTATGTAGAGAATTTTCCAAATTATAATGAAGCATTAAAATTTGAATGGAGATGGAAGCACTTATCACGACAAATTCAAAAGGAAAATCCATCATTGAATCCAACAGAAAAAAGATTGGAAGCACTTAAGCGTTTATTAGCATTACCCAAATCAACAACAAAAGCAATTGAATATAAAGATTGGGAAAAAACTCCAAATGTTGTTTATGTTTCTTAAACGCTAAGCTAATCAATTTTTGTAGAGTATAAAAAAATTGATTTGTTTTTTTAGAAATAATTGTTATGTCCTCAGATTATAAAGCGATGAACATTTTTATTGATATTTGCGTTCCTCGCATCAAGCTCTTCAAGTTCATGGACTACAAGTTCGTGGAGCAGGCGTTTGAAGCAGCCTACGGAAAAGACTGCGTTCGCTCCATCGGATTCTTTCCAATGGTTATAAACGGAATGCAGTTTTACAAGCTCGAGGTGTCATTGGTGTGTACAACGGAGCAAGCACTTGACATGCGATCAAAGTTGAATGAGGGAGAGCAAGTGTTCTTAGACGTCCCATTTTATCAGTATGTTGAAGGAGTCAAGGTGGAGAAAAAGCATGTATGGAAGTGTGTGAAGTTGAGCTTTGACAGGCCACGGCGAAAAGTGGAAGGGGACTATAATGAGTGGTCGCGTAAGCTTCAGTTGCTCCAGCCTATGCCGGCAAGTGTAACAAAACTCGAGCAACTTCTTCGTGAAACAGCAGAGTGCGCAAAAGCATGCAGAAGTAATGTAGATGACGCATTGTTACGAGCACAGGCATATGCCACAACACAGCATGAGTGCTCACCACAGCGTTCTCAAGAGCTCGCACACTTTGAAGAGCAGTTGCAACGTCTGCGCTGGCATAGCAACAGCATTGTCCATTGTCTGGGTTCTGCTTGCGACCAGGTTCCTCATATGAGGAGTAGTTTAGACAAGATCACACGCGTAGGACCCAAAAACTAGAAGCTTATAAAGGGTGTTTGGTTAGGGAGCATATTGTGTTTTTTCTTTTTTCTATTTTTTATCTTTTCTATTTTTTAACAAAAAAATTGAATTCTTTTTTATTTTTGTTTTTATGTTTATTTTTAAACAATATAAGACAATGAGCACTTTTCAAACGTTTAAATGGTCGTATAGGCAAACACTGGCAATGGAAAAAGCAGATTTAGAGCAAGAAAAGAAAAAACTTGAATATGAAAAGTTAAGCTCTGAAGAGCAACAACGTCTTGAATCAGAGTGGGCTACTGAGAAAGCTCATCGTACAAAGCATAAACATAACGAACTACATAATGCTCACGAAAAGCAGGTTGTTCCAGTATTAACTAAATTATTGCGTATTAATGAACTATTACATGAAGCAAAGAAATTAGCCGAGAGTTATGATGAATCTATTGATTGTGAAACATATTACAATGATTGTTTGACACCTGATAGTCGATGGTTACTAAGACATCAATGCCTAACTTTGGCAAATTCTTTATGTTGGACATTAAATGATTGCGATAATGCGCGGAATATTTTGAGAGACACGCCTATTGAGTTTCAGTTTTATCCAAGTGGCGATTCTTTGTAAAGCATAAAGCATAAAGCATATCTATTGTATACTTAAAAAAAATTGATAACCATTTTTTTCTATTAACCAATAGTCTAGCAAAAATGGCACCAACTATTTACAACCTCAATAAGGCACAACTCAAAGCAAAGATTGCCGCATTTGATTACGATCATACTCTTGTGTGCCCAAAAGATGGCAAAACCATGCCTTCCGATGTTGAAGATTGGAAATGGTTGTATCCAAACATTCCAGATGAACTTAAGCGTTTAAACGACGAAGGCTTCAGTATTGTGATTTTTACAAATCAGTCCAAATCGTGGAAGGTTATTCAAATTCAGTATGTCATGCAAACTCTCAAAATTCCCATTTTCATTGTGGTCGCAAGCGACAAGTGCGATTACAAACCAAACCCAATAATGTATGATGTATTGGTTGGAAGTGCCAAAGTTACTAAAGAACAATCTTTCTTCGTAGGAGATGCGCTTGGAGGCAAGGGGGATTGGGCAGACAGTGATAAAATGTTTGCGCAAAACATCGGATTAAAGTGTCAAAGCCCGGAGAAGATGTTTGCTGCTAAGCATGAGGAGGCAGTTTTGGAAATTCCCCAACTTAATTTGTCTGATTCCAAACAAGTTGTTATTATGGTTGGTTATCCAGGGTCAGGAAAAAGCACTATTGCTAAAAAAATTTGTGAAAATGAGCAGTTTGTGTTAATTCAAGGAGATGTGCATAAAACTTCCCCAAAAATGATTAAAGCTGCGTTGCCAAGCATTAAAGAGGGCAAGTCTGTCGTGTTTGATGCCACAAACAGTTCTTGTAAAAAGCGGAGCGAATACATTGAATTTGCTAAAAAGCATAACTTGAAAGTGGTGTGCGTCCATATGTCTACTTCTTTGGAAATATCATATAAGCGTAACAAAGAAAGGGATCCTGATCAGCAAGTTCCAAAAATTGCTTACAGCGTCTATACGAAGCATTTTGAAAATCCAAGTGTGGAAGAGGGATTTGACTTGGTCGTATTGTGAATCATGCCTTGTAAAGCATGTAAATACTAAAATTTTTTCTTTTTTCTTTCAATTAATAATTAATAATTAATAATTCATATTAAACTATTAATTATTAAAATGCTATACTTTTTCTAATCATACTTTTTCAATAATCTCTCCTTTCAATAATTTTGGTTCCACATTATTAAGCATAACAAAATCTCTTTTGCGCCTATATGAACATATATATACTGAACCTAAGCAACTCATAATAAATAATAATGCTAAACTATTAGCATATATGTTTTGTAAAAGGCATACAATGTAATTTAAAGTGTCCGTGTCAATAATAACTTTATCTTCAAGACTGGTTATAAAAAGAGAAATAACATCTTCACTTGTATTATCATATATTTCTTTTATATCATCATACGTGCTTAATATATCATTATAAGAGTTTGAATTAACCACAACTAATGTTTCCAGTATATCCATTATAATATAGTATTATAAAAGATTATATTTTTAATTTTAAATCATTTTTATATTTCTTATTTTATAATTATTCACATATAAAAAACAAAAAAATTTACAAGTAATATTTAAAATCCTACTCATAAGCATAACACACATATTTCTCCATTTTCATCACTATAACACAATTTTTTTAATCTATAATTTTTGGATTTTAATGTAAAATTTATAGTTTTTACACAACTTTGGCAAGGTTTAGCATTCATAAGTTTAGTGCCACTGTTATTTGTGCGAAACACAATAAGACTTATAGGATTAATTTTTTCTGATTTTTTAAGACGACTTACACAATCAACTTCGGCGTGAACACAATCGTTATTTTCTTTACAAGCTTTGTTATTCATATTATATTGATTATGTCCAAACGCATAAAACACACTGATACTTTAACTTAGGTGAGAACGCTACACAACCAATTTTTGCTTTTCCATTGTCTTTGTTCTCAATAGAAGCACGCAAAGGAACATAAGTATTCAAAATATTACGCAACGCCATTATTTATAGGTTTATAATATTAAAAACATAAAAATAAACTAATCAATTTTTTTTATTCATTTATTGAAAATTAAATCTAATATTTTGGAACATATTTGGCATATTTGGCATATTTGGCATATTTGGCATATTTTCTCCAATTATTGTGTGTTCGTGTATAACACCGTTAATATTTTCACTAACTTTCTCAATTCTTTGTCCGTTTATAAAAAAAACAGACGATGAGCGCATTACGTTGTTATTAAACCCTGGATTATTAAAATTTACTGGAAATCCAGGCATATTTGAAAAAGGATTGCCTTGATTTATGTTCATATCTCTAAAAATATGATTAAATAATTCACTTGGATCAACGAAACCTCCTGGAAACCCAGGAGGACCATTATTAAAATTATTAAATTTTTCAGGATTCATTAATAACTCATACGCTTCTGATACTTGTTTGAATTTTTCTTCTGCTTGTTTCTTGTCTTGTGTGCTTAAACTTTGTTCTTGTCTATCAGGATGATATTTTAATGCCATTTTTTTATATGCTTTTTTAATTTCTTCTGGCGAAGCATTGTCTTGTAATTCTAAAATATTTAAACACGTATTTCTATCCATATATTAAATGTATTAGTAAAATACTTATTAATATAATTTTATATATTATTTATTATTTATTATATATTATTTATTATTTAGTATTTATTGAAATAGCACATAATTAAAAAATTACTTAATTTATATATAATGGGCACTGAAACAAACATAAGTGATCTTTCAGAACTTCAAGAAAAATGTGGAGAAGGGGACTTTATATGTGCTCAGCGTATTTTTTATGCAAAAGATAAATCACACTTTATAGAATGCGAATCCTCAGCCGAAACCAAAACAAAATGTCACATTCCCGAGAGTTATGTAGAGAGTTTTTTTAAAATTATTGATCCGGAAAAATTATACAATGAATTTAACAAAGGACCTAATAGTATAATGAGTGCTTTTGTTGCTGAATTAAATGACAAATTAAAACAAAATGAAACTGTAAAAAATGAACTAACAAGTGTTTATGGAGATGATGTTACAAGTCTTGATAATATATTGAGCGCGCTGGTTCCAAGGGAGACTAAAGATCAAGATTTATGTCATGATATTATTGGCAATGTTTGTCTAAATAGTACACCCAAATCAAAATCAATATTTCATATTTCTATTCATCCAAAAACTTCCAGATGTGTGACTATAGGAAATCGTAAAAACAGGATTGCATCGTGTGGTTATTTTGAAAAACTTGCTACTGAAGGAAGTGGCGCATTTCATTATAAAATAGATACAGACCCATCGGATAAAGATAAACCCTTTAAAAAATTAATAAATGCGGACGATGGTACATTTTCAGAAAACCCAATCCCATTTGCACGTAAGGGAGAGAAAGAAACTGACACAACCAATGCTGAGTTATATAAATTACATAACTTTTTTTATGAAGAATTTAGGAAGTTTTGGAATAATATAATAACAGAAAGAACGCCTGATATATTTAATACGACTACAGGCGATGCCTCCGAAAGCCTCCCTCTTGCTACTGTACGGAGGAAAAGTTCTCGACAAGTACCTCCGATTGATCCAAGCGAAGCAACCGAAGGTCTTGAGTCTGAACGGAAGAGTTCTCGAAAAGATCCAGATCCATCTCTTGAAACATCAGGAGAAGGTAAAAGAATAAGAAGAAAAACTAACAAAAAAAGAAAAACTAACAAAAGAAGAAAAACTAACAAAAAAAGAAAAACTAACAAAAAAAGGAAACCTATTATAAAAAGGAAACCTATTATAAAAAGGAACACTAGCAAAAGGTAAAAAATGTTTCTAGTGCCGTGTTATATGACAATTGTCTATGTATAAAAACTATGTATAAAAAATTAAATATAAAAATTAAATAATAATATTGCTTATTAACTATACTATAGCACATAATGTCTCCAAGTTCTTTAAAAAGAATAAATAAAGAAATCAAAAATTTCAATGAAAAAATGTATTGCTCACATATTTTTTCACATAATTTGCTAGCATTCTTAGGAAATCTTAATTTAACTATTATTAGCATAAATACAAACAATAATACAAATAATAATACAAATAATAAGGATGAATATTTTGTATTAATAAAAAATAAAAAAAATAAAAAACTTTTAGAACTTAAATTTCCCGAATATTATCCATTTAAACCATATAGTGTAATAAGTTATGATTCCAATGTTAATAATGAAATTTCATATTATAAATATTTAATTAATGTTGGCAATAAAATACAAGCAAAAAATAAGAATATATATAAATTTTTTTTTAACAATTTATATTCTTTACAACCTATTTTTATTGATCTAAGTAAAAATGATTGTTATTGTTGTAATTCTATTACATGTAAAAATATGTGGTCTCCAGCATCAACTATAAATTCAGTAATTTATGAATATTTAGAAATAAGATTTATTGAGACTTATAGTTCTGAAAAGGGATATAACTATTTATGTAATATTTATAATAATTTAATGCTCAATGTTTTAGGCAAATTACCTGAGGAAATCATTGAAACTATTTTAAAATAAATTGTTTATTGTTTATTGTTTATTGTTTAAATAAACTGCGTTTAAATAATTATTAATATTATATTAAACATTTAATATTAATATAAGCAATATAAGCAAAGAAAATGTTTTCAGATGTAAAAAAAAAAATATTAAAATATTTAGTAGCATTTAAATATACCGAAAAGTTAGAAATACAAGCACAAACAACAGGACAAACAAAAAAACAAGAATTACAAGAGCAATTATTAGAAACAAAGGAAGAAACAATACTAAAAAAAGAATTAGCAGAAGCACTGGAAACAAATATTAAAGAATTAGAAGAAAATGGTTATACAATAATTCGCAATGTATATAATAATGAAGAAATAGAAGAATATAAGAGTGAATTTTTTAATTGGTATAAAAATACCAAAGGTGTAGAAGAATTACATCCGTTAATTCATGGAAATGGTATTTTTAAATATTTTGAGATTGGTCATCAGCGGTTTAATTGGTTAGCACGAACAAATCCAAAAATAGTAAATATTTTTAAGCAATTATGGAATACAGACGAACTAGTTACTAGTTTTGATGGGTGCTGTTATTATCCAAGTGATTATAGAGGGGATGATGTTTATTGGACACATACCGATCAATCCTCATATAAAAAAGGTCGCCATTGCCTTCAATCTTTTTTAAGTTTAACCAATAATAGCGAGCGCACATTAATAATATACAAAGGAAGTCATTTACTTCATCAACATTATTTTAAAACTTTAAATATTGATGCGCCACGAGATTGGTGTATTTTAGATAAAAACTATGTAAGTAACTTAGAAAATAAAAAAGTGTATGTTAAAGTTTGCGCTGGTGATTTAGTTGTTTGGGATTCCAGAACATTTCATCAAAATAGTTGTGGAGATTTAAATTGTAATGAAGAACGTCTAGTTCAGTATTTATGTTATTTACCTAAAAATGATATAAAAAACGATATAAGACAGCGCGCATTAAGACGCGAATATTTTGTAGAAAGATATACTACTAGTCATTGGCCTTATCCATTAACAGTTGTTCCAGCACAACCTTATTATAATTATTATTCAGATAGTAAAATAATTATTGATTATGATTCATTACCAAAACCAAAAATAGAGGATTTAAAAGAAGAAATTTATAAACTATTATAATTAATTTACTTTATATGTCCAAGAAGCATTACATTGTTTAAAATTATATCTTTATTAATAAATAATTCGTGTAATGAGTGTGTAAAAATATATTTAATACATAATTGGGCAATAAATAAAACAAATTCGCGCAAATTGTTTTTTGTAAATACTTTTTCGCAAAAATAATAATATAAAATACTTAATACGAACGCTTCTTCATCGTTATTATTAATTATTTGTTTATCATTAATATAATCAATCATAATAGTATTGAAGGTTCTCTCAATAATTATTTGATGTTTTAAAGGAACCAAGGGTTGTTCTTGTTTGAACACTTCTTGTTTTTTTTGAGGAATAAATACCACAATTTTTTCGGGCTTTTTTTCTAAACTTGGTTTTTTTCTATTAACCATTTCAGCAATATTTGCCGGTGCCGATTTAATTCTTTTCATACGATTATATATTAATTATATTAATTATGAGTATATTTAATATAATTACTTTAATTATTTTTATTTTAATTTTAATTTCAATTTTTTTATTCAAATATTTATAAACTATGGTTTAATCTACGTCAGCAATGTCTGGATCTTTAGCGAAATCTTGAGGCATTCCTTGACCCGATATCATCTTCTCTTGTAAAGGTTTCATTGCTTCTTGGAAATTTTTTAATCTATAGTCACATTCTTCCTTTGAAGCATTTTGATTATGTTCTAACCATTTAACATTTTCGTCTATAATACTTGTTAATTCTTCTTTTAACGATTCGTCAATTTGCGATGCTATTTTTTCATCGCTTAATGTCCCCTTAAATTGATATACAAGATTTTCAAAATTATTGCGTGCTTCAATTGTTTGTTTTGCCTTTATATCGTCTTCTTTAAATCGTTCGGCATCTGCCAACATCTTGTCAATATCTTCTTTGCTTAAGCGCCCTTTGTCATTTGTTACTGTAATACTATCTGATTTACCACTAGATTTTTCACAAGCTGAAACAGTTAAAATACCGTTAGCATCTAAATCATAACTAATTTCAATTTGTGGAGCACCACGAGGCATTGGTGGAATTCCTTTTAATGTAAATTCGCCTAATTTATTATTATCTTTAGTAAATTGGCGTTCTCCCTCAAATACTTGAACTGTAACTGCTGGTTGATTATCAGAATATGTGCTAAATGTTTGTGATTTCTTTGTAGGAATAGTGCTATTACGCTCAATGATTTTAGTCATTACACCACCGCTTGTTTCTACACCAAGCGATAATGGAGCAACATCAAGAAGTAATAAATCATCGATTTTACTATCTTTAACACCGGAAAGTAATGCTGCTTGAACGGCAGCACCATAAGCAACCGCTTCGTCTGGATTAATAGATTTATTTAATGTTTTACCATTAAAAAACTCGGTTAATTGATTTTGAATTTTAGGAATACGAGTAGATCCGCCCACTAAAACTACTTCATGAATTTGTGATTTGCTAATTTTACTGTCTTTTAAAACTTGCTCTACAGGTTCAAATGTTTTCCTGAAAAGATCGCCACATAATTCTTCAAAACGAGCACGATTCATTGTGCTTGAAAAATCAATTCCCTCAAATAAACTATCCACTTCTAATGTTGCTTGTGTAGATGCCGAAAGCGTCTTTTTCAAAGTTTCACACGCGCTCTTAAGACGACTGATTGCCCTCTTGCTTTCACTTAAATCTTTTTTATGTTTTCGCTTAAATTCTTGAACAAAGTGCTGAACAAGACGTGTATCAAAATCTTCTCCTCCAAGACGCGTATCACCCGCAGTTGCTTTTACTTCAAAAACCCCATCGTCAATGCTTAATAGCGTTACATCAAAAGTGCCACCACCTAAATCATAAATCAAGATGTGTTTTTCCATGCTGTCCTTTGTTTGTTCTAGACCATACGCAATTGCTGCTGCTGTTGGTTCGTTAATAATTCGTAATACATTCAATCCGGCAATTGCTCCCGCATCTTTTGTGGATTGTCGCTGAGCATCATTAAAGTATGCTGGAACAGTAATAACAGCACTGTCAACTGTTTTACCTAAATATGCTTCGGCAGTTTCTTTCATTTTTACTAAGATCATGGATGAAATTTCTTCTGGTTGGAAATCTTTTAGTTCGCCTTTATAGGTTGCTTGAATAATGGGTTTATTGTTTTTATCAATCACTTTAAATGGAAAATGTTTAATATCGTTTTGTGTGCTTTGATCGCTATAAATACGCCCAATAAGTCGTTTTGCGTCAAAAATTGTGTTTTCTGGGTTTTGAGATGCTTGATTTTTGGCCGCGTTTCCAACTAGGCGTTCGCTATCTGTGAAAGCAACATATGATGGTGTTGTTCTTAATCCTTGATCATTGGCAATAATTTCACATTGACCATCTTTCCAAACACCTACACAAGAATATGTTGTGCCTAAATCAATACCAATAGCAACCATAATATTATGATTATTTACAATATTATGGTTTTAAATAATTTTTATAAATATATAAAAATCATTTTATTAGTTTATTAGTTTATTAGTTTATTAGTTTATTAGTTTATTTTAACTTATAAGTAGGGTTAAATGGTAATAACTCATTTTCGTTATTTTTATTTTTAAACAAAAAAATAAATAAGTTTATTAGTTTTAAGATTAAAAAATCAACCCTTTTATTCATTATTTCAATATTTGCTGACATAGTTTTATTAATGATTTCTAATTTTTTTAGATCACTATTTGAGAGATTTATATTTATTATACTGGGCTGTGTATTTAATAAATTATTTGTTAATGACATTATAAAATTATAACATAAATATATTTTAATAAATTATAACTATATAATTTATGATTAGTGAAATTAGTGAAAACAATCTAGAAAATAAAATTACTATGTTGGAAAAACAAATAATTGAGTTACAAGAAAAATTTACTAAATTAGAGGCAATTATTTTAAATAACAATAATAATTATAATTATAATAATAACAATGATTATAATATAAAAAATGAAGTAAATTTGGATAATGTAGCTTGTACTAGAAGTATTGATTTTTCAGAACCTAAATTAATGAGACAACACGCATTTATGTTATCTAGACCTTAATGATTTTTATTTATAAACATTGGTTGTTTGTTAGTTAGTGATTCATCTCATGTCCTACCTCTTTCATACCTAATGCCGCAGCGCTTTGAGCAGCATTATATCCTCGTGTAGCAAGGTTATTTGCTTTAATTCTTGCTTCTGAAGCAAAATCTTTTACTTGATTACCAACACTACCTAATACATCTGTTGCTTGAGTACCAACACTACCTAATACACCTGTTGCTTGAGTACCAACATTACCTAATACACCTGTTGCTTGAGTACCAACATTACCTAATACACCTGTTGCTTGACTAGTAAGACTTTTTGCTTTTTCCTTTAACGTATCGAAGAAACCTCCTCCTCCTCCTCTACTTATTCTAAATCTTCTAACTCTGTTAACTCTTCTAGTTCCTCTAATTCTCTTAGTACTGCTAACTCTTCTATTTCTTCTATTTCTTCTTCTTGATTTTCTTGGCATTTTATATATAAAGTATATATTATAAAATTATGAAATTATGAAATTATGAAATTATGAAATTATAAAATATTATAATTTTATATACTATGAACTATCATAATATTATAACATTAGCAGTTGGTGCTATAATAGTGGATACTATTGTAGGTTATATTTTATTATTTAATAAAAAAAGTGGAAAAACAATAAGACAATGGTACAGTCAATTTACAATTGGAGCATATACTATGGACATAGCATCATTAGTTATTGGAACGTTTTTAGCTACATTATTAACTACTAATTATTATTTACAATTTGTTTATGTTGTTATTATTGGTTTAATACACGATACTTCTTTTGCGCTATTTTTAAATAATGTTAATACTAAAGGCAGTAAAATACTTCAATTTTTCAAAGATTATGCGAAAGAATATGGGAAAAAAATATTACTTGTTGACACACTAATGTTAATATCAACATTAGTTGTATCTAATGTTTTAATAAATACTTTTTCAAATACCAATACAGTATTTTTAGGAGTCTTATTTTCGTATTTTGGGCTATTAGTGGTATATTCTTTCTAAAAATTATATTATAAATATAGTGTAATACTATAATGACAAATAAAACAAATAAAACAAATAAAACAAATAAAACAAATAAAACAAATAAAACAAATAAAACAAATAAAACAAATAAAACAAATAAAACAAATAAAATAGACAAAAAAAACAAAATAAGCAAAATAAACAAAAAAAAGACACAAAAAAATAAAGTAGTAAAATATATTCAAAAAGGAGGCGTTAATTTATCCGTTCAAGCTTTAACATACAATTTATCGTGGGCTTCGCAAGAAAACAAACTTGCTGGTTCTGAAGAAGATTTTGTAAGAAGATGTAATTCTTTAAATAGAAATTGTTATGAAGAGGCATTAAATAAAATAGAAGAATTACATAAAGAAATAAACTTTGATGTAATTGGTATTCAAGAAGTAGCCGACTCCGAATTAGTTACAAAAATACGTAAAAAAACAGGATTACAAGGTTGGTATAGAGGCGCAACTTGGAACAGCAAAGCAAAGGCATATTCCGGTTGTGCTATTTTTTGGAATACTGGTTTGCTCGGAACAATGGCTTCAAGTAAAACAATTAATCTTGCGCAACCAGATGATGATGGCGAATGTGATGCTAGAACTTGTTGTATAATTAATACTACTATGGATATTAACCTTATTGTTGCACATTTTCCATGGTTAAATAACAAAGGCGACGTAAGTAATATAAGTAAAATTATTAGTACGCATATTTCATCAAATGGACCTATTATTATTTTAGCCGACACCAACGATTCTAAAACATTAATATCAAAAGAAAATCCTTTAATAATAAAAAATAAGGCATTGTCGCATGGATTAATGGAACAAGAAGCAAAAACTATATTAAATTCGTGCTGTTGGCACGAACAGAGTCATAAAGAGTATAAACATTTAACTGATACTGGTGATTACATATTATCGGAAAATGTAGAAAATATTAGAATTCCAATAACTATACCAACGAATCATAAAACTGACAAAAGATTATACTCAGATCATATGCCAGTTATTGGCACTGTTATATTAAAGGTTCCTAAATTAACTTCACAAAGAAGCTATGCTAGCAAGTTTAGAACGATTTATGACAAATTTAAAACACTTAAATCACGAAAATCACGAAAATCGGTTTCTGTTGTATAATAATACTTATAATTAACAAACACATACAGGTTGGCAATGATAAACAACTGATTCTGTAATATTGCCCGACATCTTATAATTTATATGCGTATCTTTTACGCTAATTTTGCCTTGTGCGTAGTCTTCTGGAAAATAATACATTAAAGTTTCAATAACTTTATTTGTTCCATAATACGGGTGAATTAATTTTGAATGATTAGTAAAATTATGTCCTAATGTAATACATTTTAAACCACCAATAAACATAACATGATGATCTTCTAATACCAATGTAATCATACTAGATGAGGGATAACTATATGTGCTAAATAATTCACCAGGAAAACACCAAGTTTCCTCTTTTCCATATAATCCATATTTAATAGGATGCCATGGAGTAATTAATATTCCATTTACGCTTACATAATCCCTATAACCAGATTCAATAAGTGTTTCTAATACACATAATACTTTTGCCCCAACAATTTTATTATTTTTATCAATAGATTTAACAATATCGAATTTTTTCACATCTTTCAATAATTTGGACGTTCCATCAAACATAGCAATTTTACAATATGAATCAATACAACCACCGTGTGGATCATTATAAGAGGCCATTGAAATGGGTGCTGATGGTAATGAGGATAAACCCCTATAAAATACGTTTCCGCTATTTTGTTGAACAACCAATGATGGTTTTGGTGGTTCAAGACTATTAAAAATGTCGCTTGACTTATCTACAAGTGCTTCGAAAACTTCGCCACCAAACATACAACCTTCGTCCTTAAAATTGGGTTTGATTTGTTGATTAAGTGAGCGCGAAAGTTGGTCTAAATAAAACTCACCCCATCGCCTAAAATATTTTTGGTCAATTGCCAACTTAACTTGTCCAATATTTGCGAAGTCTCCCTTAATATTTTTAAGAAGACCATCTACAAATGCTTGACTATGCGCGTCTCTATTTTCTTCTAGTAATTTTACTAATTCATCATAACTTGCCTGGGTGCTTAATAAATTGTTAATCCTATTAGCGTTAATCATTTTTCTAATATATTCTACACTTGTAGCCCTGTAAATATGACTATTTAAAGCAGGATTATTTACATAATGAGCAATTGAATCAGCATTTACACTATGCTGTGTTGAGGTGTATAATTTTCCTCCAATAGTATATGTGTAATAATAAGTAAAATCCAGTTTGTCTTCAAAATTTAAAACAATGTTTCGCTCTTGCTGATATTGAACTGTTCCAATATCATAAATGTATTTTTGATTAATTGGGTCATAATTATAAGCAAAATCACCGACCAATAAATTATTAAATGATGAACTATTATTTTGCTTAGGAGTAATATGAAGTTGTAAATTCATAACTACACTGCACAAAATTGTCGCAATAAAATTACAAAACACCGTAGCAATCATATTACCATCAGGAATATGTGCGTTTCCACCGTTAGAATATTTGGCAAGATTATATAATAAAGTTGGTTGTAAATTATATCCAAAACCGAATGTGTAAATTGGAGTTGTGAAATTCTTGGTTTTTCTTAATTTTTTTAATGTTTCGACCTCGCCTTGTGCCGGCGAAATATTAGGAATTCCATCTGTTAACATTAAAATGGCGCTATTTCTTGATTTATCTTCACGACTGTCTAAAATTTGTAATGCTTTTTCAAGTGCGCCCCAAATATTTGTTTGACCACCTGGCTTAATTGAATCAATAGAAGTCATAATTTGAACTTTATTTGTTTCAGAAGCATACATAAGAGGGGTTACAATATCAATAGTATTGTCAAATTTAATAATACATATACGGGAATGCTGATCTAATGTTTGAACAACTGTTTTTGCTGAATGATTAACAATATCTTGAATTGAAAGTCCATTTTCCATATTTTGGCCATTTCGGTCTTTTGCTTCAACTTGTGAGCGCATTGAACCGGAACGGTCAATAACGAGCACAATATCTTGTGAAAGATGACCAGCACTCAAATCTTTGGGGAAACTCTCTTTATTTACATTAAATGTTAAAAGTAATTTGCCCTCGCTTTTAGCAATGCTATGGTCTAAAATAATAGGTTTGCTTGGTGGGTGTTGTGTGTCTTGAGTAGTCGCACTTGCCAATGTTTGATGGTATTTATCACATAAAAATCTCAGTGCTACATTTACTTTTAAATCGGAAACTCTCATAGGCTCACGTGTAATAGGTGATTCTTGCTTAATTGCTAAAGCACTAACAATAGCACTACGTTCATATGTATTTCCATCATTGCCTTGAACAGGATCTTTCATAACACAGCAAGTAATAGGGCATGTAATAGTTTGAATAATAGCGTCATTATTTAAGAGTTCCATAGCAGTATTTTATTAAATTATTTTAAAAATCAAAATTATTTCAATTTTTTTACTAAAATATTAACAAATATTAACAAATATTAACAAATATTAACAAATATTATAAAAATTGAAATAATTTTTTTTAAATTAATAGTTAATTTAAGTAAATTAAACATTAATTTAAATGGAAAACACAAATAGCATTGAACAAACACAAGTAAAAGAAATTTATGAAGAAATTGCCGAGCATTTTGATAATACGCGTTTATATAAATGGAATTGGGTAAATGAATTTTTAAATCAATTAAGAAAAGATGCTGTTGTATATGATATTGGGTGTGGAAATGGACGCAATATGGTAAATAATAACACTAAAAATCTTAATTTTATTGGAATTGATAATTGCGAAAATTTTGTTAAAATCTGTAAATCTAAAAATTTGAATGTGCTTTGTGGAAATATGACTTGCGTTCCTTTACCTAGTGCTAGTGCTGATGCGCTAATGTGTATTGCTGTTTTTCATCATTTAGAAAACAAAGAAAATAGACTTAAGGCCTTATTAGAAATGAAGAGATTATTAAAACACAATGGAAAAATATTATTATCTGTATGGTCGATTAATCAACCTCCAAAAACACGGCGCAGTTTTAATAATTATGGAAATAATATTGTTTTATGGAATAAATATGGTAAAATTTATGAGCGATTTTATTATATTTTTAAAGTGGATGAATTGAAAACCTTATTTAATTTATGTGGATTAACAATTACAAATTATGAGTTTAGTTGTGGTAATGAAATATTTACGTTAGTTAAAAGTTAGTAAAAATAATTATTTTATATTTTATATTTTATAGTTTATATTTTATATTTTTTTATAATCATAAATCTCTCTTATATAAAAAAATTATTTACAAAAACTATAAGCATAAATAGTTATAGCAATAATTCCTAATACAAATCCCAAATGAAATTTAAACTGCATTTTTTTGTAAATGTTTAACCATCCTTGAATTTGTGTTTTATCATTTAAATGAAGCAACATATAGTCGGTTTTTGGATATAATATATAAAACAAGTAGTTAGTAACAAAAGTAATACTGGCAACCATACAAATTTTTGGAATATTAGATACTTTCGTTTTTTTATTGATAAAAAATAGGTATTTCTCTCCAAAGTAAAGAGCAATAACGGATAAAATAATTCCTAAAACAAAACCACCATAATATATATTTTTGCGCTCTTGAATTATTTTTTCATATAATATTTTTTGCTCTTGTGTTAATGTATTTATAAATTCTTGTTTATTATTATCATTAGTACAAGAAAATATAGTATAAATATTGGCAATTAAAAAAACAGAGGCAAACATACACGAACCATAACAAACCATTCTTATATTATTAAAATATATTATTTCAAAACAAGTTTTCGTTTTGAACCAAAAATATTATATATTTTTTGATATATAATGGATTTAAATATTGAAAATTATAGTAATGAAGAAATATTTGAAATATTAAATATTGATAGCACTTCTCTCCAAAAAAACGATCTTAGTTATGAAATTTTATATAATAAATTACAAATAAAAATAGAAAAATTGAGAGCTACGGATATTAATGAACTACACGAACTAAGCGAAAATAAAGCACAAATGGTAGATTTTTTTTATCAATGTTTTATTAAAATTAATAAATTACTAGAAGAAAATCAGCAAAATAGCGTAATTATTCAAGACAGTCATAATATTATTAACCATAATGAAAATAAAAAAGAAGAATATTACTCAGTAAATTATAAAAGTGGATTAATAAATCCATTAACTATAAAAACATATAAAAAAGTTATTGCTATTGATACGCGATTTAGAGATAATTATGAAAGCACTAGTCCAACAAATTTTATAATAAATTTGCCTACTAACTTAAAAAAAGTGTTATCTATACAAGTAGTAAATTATCAACTTCCATATACTATTTACTCTATATCAAAAAAATCTGGTTCCAACTCTTTTTATGTAAATAATAGTTTAATAGAACTAATGGATGGTGGTTATGACGAAAATTTGTTGATTCAAGAAATAAATAAGCAATTACCATATGGCATAGATCTCTCATATAATCCAATAAATTCTAAATTTTCTTTTGCTAGTAGTTCAATTTTTAGTTTAAACTTTGATTACTTTGAAAATAACGAAATGTATTATAATTTGGCAAATAATATTGCCAAAAATCAACTAACATTAGGTTGGATAATGGGTTTTAGAAATAATAGCGTACTTAAAAATGGTAAAAATATAGTTAAAAAATACGAAGGATTAAATAGTTATGAGGCAGAAAATTGTTATGATGGAGGAGTTAGTAATAAATATTATTTATTATCAATAAACGACTATCAAAACAATCATATTAATGCTTTCGAATCGGCATTCAAATATCAATCATTAACGGACAATAATATATTATGTAAAATGACAAATTCAAAAGAAGATGGAACGAAGACGCTATTATATCCAAAAAGAATATATTTTGGTCCAACAAATATTAATAAACTACATATAAAGATTTATGATGAATATGGCAGAATATTAGATGTCAATAATGGCGATTTATCAATCGAATTAGAGTGTGAAATTTTATACGACTTATAGAGCATAATAAGTACATTAATAAATTTAATATACTATATTAATATAGAATAGTAATACAACAATGTTAAATTATAGGCGTAAAAATAATAATCTTGTTAGCACGCAAATAAATGTATCTGATATTAGTATAAATCGATTAGTAAATAGATTTGATGCTAGTATAAATCAATTGGCCAATTTTGATATTAGTATAGCTCAAATAGCAAATAGATTTGATGCTAGTATAAACCAATTGGCTAATTTTGATATTAGTATAGCTCAAATAGCAAATATACTAGATACTAGTATAAACCAATTTGTATTAACATTAAATAATACATTAAATAATACATCAAATAATACTTCAAATAATACATCAAATAATACTTCAAATAATACATCAAATAATACATTTGATGCTAGTTTAAACCAATTAGCATATAGATTGGATACTAGTATAAACCAATTGATCATTTCTGATGCTAGTTTAAACCAATTAGCATATAGATTAGATACTAGTATAAATCAATTAGCATATAAATTGGATACTAGTTTAAATCAATTAGCATATAAATTGGATACTAGTTTAAACCAATTAGCATACACATTATTTAATACATTAAATAATACGATTGATGCTAGTTTAAACCAATTAACATATAATTTTGATGCTAGTTTAAACCAATTAACATATAATTTTGATGCTAGTTTAAACCAATTAACATATAATTTTGATGCTAGTTTAAACCAATTAACATATAATTTTGATACTAATTTAAACCAATTAGCATATACAATTGATACTAATTTAAATCAATTGGCATATAGATTAGATACAATTGATGCTAGTATAAACCAAATAACCATTTCTGATGCTAGTATAAATCAATTAGCATATAGGTTAGATACAATTGATGCTAGTATAAACCAAATAACCATTTCTGATGCTAGTATAAATCAATTAGCATATAGGTTAGATACAATTGATGCTAGTATAAACCAATTAGTCATTTCTGATGCTAGTATAAACCAATTGGCATATAGGTTAGATACAATTGATGCTAGTATAAATCACTTAGCATATAACTTAGATACAATTGATGCTAGTTTAAATCATTTGGCATATAACTTAGATGCTAGTATAAACCAATTAGCATATAGATTAGATAATATATCAAATAATAACTCAAATAATAACTCAAATAATAACTCAAATAATACCTCAAATAATACCTCAAATAATACCTCAAATAATACCTCAAATAATACATTTGATGCTAGTATAAACCAATTAGCATATTCATTGCTCGTTAATGATGTAAGTCAAACATTTTATGAAATAATCACACAACAACCATATAAGTTTGATAAAAGCAACATTAGCATTACTAGTTCTTCTATTATACTAAGATGGAATTATGATTCTATTATATCAAAACATTCAAATAATAATATTGCCAAATTGTCAAATGTATTAGATTATACACAAAATTTACCATTTATAGACAAGATATATATAGATATTTGTGGTAATAATACTTGGATTAATGTAGCAACACTAACTATAAGCGGTGATTATAATACAAATAATTTCAAACATTATATTTTTCAACGCAACAACAGCAATATATATATCAATAATATTGTTAATAATAATACACCATTTTCATTACGGGTATATGGTGAAAATTATAGTAATGACTATCCAAATATTGAATCGCGTTCTTTAATTTTTAATAATTTAAGTTTCTTGAATGTTAATGCCCCTTTTAAACCATTATTTATAGATTCTGATGTATCTTATGTTTTTAATGTAAATAATATTTGTTTAACCTATTTAAATAATTTAAGCGACAATAGTGATCCATATAGTAGTGCTTATTTAAGTAATTATATTATTGATTATAGTTTAAATGACACATTAGCAAGTTCTTCTTTAACAAACATAGAAAATAATATAAGCATTAGTGGTAATTTTTCTGATATTATAGATTCCAGTTCTAATTTTAATATAATACTAACAAATTTAATGAGTGGAACAAGTTATTATCATCGTATTAAAGTGCGGAGCAATTTTTCAAGTGTGTTTTCAGACTATAGTACTGTAAGTAGTTCAAAATATACATTATTACCAAACGATAATTCTATAGGAACTTTTATCAATATGTCTATTGATTCGCAATGTTATAAATATGTAAGCACTAGTAATTTAAATAATTCAAATATATTATATTTTAATATTGCCAATGCTAGTCATAGTTTCAAGTTCTCTAATTCGTCAATTCAAGAATTTCAAATAACTCATCCTTATTTTGTTGATCAACAATTAGAAAATTATCGTTATGGTTATGGTAAATTTATTGATAATTGTTTTAACTTAGTAACAATAAACTTGCGCATTAATAATGTTGATAAACATGTTATTAACTATGGAGGTTTTAATAGTGATCCTAATCTTAATCCTTATAACTATAGTAAAACTGATTCAAGTAATGTTTTTATTTTAAATAATAATACCAATATTGAAGATATTTATAGGGACACTAGTAATAGGGGGTTTAGATTAAAAGGATATATATTATTACAAGATGAAATAGTAAATAATAATATTGTAAATTATTTTGGCGTTCCATCGACCAATCCATATATAATGGATTTTAATTACATACGTAATGTCAGCGTTGGTAATTCATATAGCATTTATAACACTTATAATATATATATAGATGAATTAACTAGTAATCCAGAAATTTCAAATAGTATAAATGCTTTAGTTATTCAAGAGGTTGTATATAATATGAGCGTAGCAAGTGTAAAATATTTTAAATTATTATTAACAAGAACATATTCCAATATTAATTCAGTTTATAAATATGTTGTAGGAAATAGAATAATTGCCGATTTTTCATGTATTAATAGTATTCGCACTTCTTTTGATTCAGCAAATATTGAACTAGCACAATCCGATATATGTGCTAATGGATTATATAATTTTGATTTATGTTATAATATTGCTTATTATCAGCAAATTAAAAATAATTACAGTTTTAATTTATTAGAAAAGGCATATAATTTGAATGGAATTACAAGTTTGAATATTTCTTTGGCAACCAAACATTTATGTGATTATAATAGTTTTAATAAATCCAATAATATTGTTATTTCGAGTAAATTAAATTTAACCACATTACACATATATGAAATTAGCAATATTCAACTTATGGGGAGTGATTTAAATAATATTATATTGAAGCCTTATAATAATCATAGCACTAAAATATTGCCTTGTACCTTATTGTATTTAGATTCAAGTTTTAATAATATATTTAGATCATATCCAAATAGTAGTGACTTTAGTTATAATAATAGTAGTACTCTAGACATTTCATATAATACATATGGTACTATTTCTTATGATTTGTGTGGCAATATATTGACAAACAATCAAGGTTATAAATGGATAGTTTTTAGAATATTTAAAACTAGTGATCTAAGTAATTCCTACTTATTTAATGGCATTAGATATAATATTATTACAACAACTGATGGCAATAATATTAAATATATGCCTCTAAAAACAATGCTTAAAAATAGTGGGTTATTTTTACATTCAATTATAGATGATATTTTTACTATTACTAATAATAATGCTCTTATGTTTGGACATGCTACAACAATTAGTTCTAATAAAAGATATTTTAATATTAAGCAAAACTTTAACGGACTAGGCGGATTATGGACAGAAAATAGTAATTCCAACAATATTAGTTATAATAGTAGTGCTAATTCTAAAGTATTTGGTTGTAATGTATATAATGAAGGTATATATTGTCCAATAAATAATTTAAAGGATGATCTAACAATATATATTGGTTTAAAAGAACATTTGGTGGTTTAAAAATTACACAATTGTTTGTTGAAACTTCATTTCTTGTATAATCACTTCTAATTCAAAGGTAAATTCTTCAGTTATTGATTCAACTAAGTTTCCAAAATGGTCTATGATTTTAATATTAAAATCAGATAAATGAATAGGACCATTATATTTTCTTATATTATTTTTATTATCTATATTGTCCAATATTTCATATATATAATAATTATTCAGGGCATTGCCTTTATGTGTGTTTATTTTGGCCAAAATTTTATCACTTGATATATTATTTTTTAAAAATAACTGATGTGTTTCAATAATAGTACTTATATTTTCTCTAAAGCAAAAAAATATTGGGTTGTTTAGAAGGCAATATGTTTTGGGTGATGTTATTTTATAATTATTACTTGTATTATTACTAGTATCGTAATTTTTAGCAAAGTCAAACCCTAAAATTGTTGCCAACGAATACGGTTCAATATAATTTGTAGTAAAATCTATTTCATAATGTTTAAACTTAGCGGCATAACTAGAAGATGTATAAATTGAACTTAAATCAAACGAACTTTGTTTGGTATTTTTATTAATTGAAAAACTAAGTGCGTTAATAAATTCGGAATTGCTTATGTCTATATTAGGCAGGGTTGTTGTTTTATAGTCTACTATTTGTCCGCTTAGAGTATATGTAAAATTTTTGAATTTGTTGTTCAAAAAATTTTCCATTTCTGTTATGTCTTCATAATATCCGTTTTCTATTGTTATTGAATATGAAAAATCAATAGCATATGAAATATCAATAGTAGTATCAATAGTGGTATATTTTTTTATAATAAAAGTATTATTTGATTTTGAAGTATGTATTAAAAATGGTTTCTTTATGTTTATTGCTGTTAATTTACATTGAATTACATTATTGAGCGAATTTGTTAATTGAATTTTACAATTGGTCGATTGCGAAAGCGCAACATTTTTATCACTTCTATAAAATGTATTAAAATATAAATTTTTATATAAATCATATTTTTCTATGATTGTTCCTGTTTCTGTTTTAGTTGTTTTATATTTGGAATAATCTACATACGATTCTTTAATATTTCCGTTAGCTTCTATTATTTCGTTTTTATTGTTGCTATTGCTATTGCTATCCTCTTTTTCGTGTTCGTCTTCGTTCTCATCATCGTTCTCTTCTTCATTGTCGCTATTAGTATTACTAATAACTACTTCAATATTATTATTAGCATTAGAATGTAAATAATTATCTAAATTATTGTTATTGTGATTTGATAAATGGTTTAATAATTTATTTTGTGCCTCAAAAAAAAAAGTTTTTATAGGTTCATTATTTTTGAAAATATTTGAGGTCAAATCATGTATTTTTAATAATATATTTTCTCGCGTAAATTCGTCTAATTCTATTAAATTATACAGTTCGTTTATAGTATAATCTTCAATATTAGTATTAAAATAATTCGAATTATTTTGTGGTAACATATATTTATAAAAATACTATATTTAATGTTATTGAAGTATTTTTATATTTTTAATAGTTACAAATCTGTTTTTATACATTTTAATTAAGAATTTAACAAAATTAAATTCTTCATTATTAACTACTCTTTTAGGCAATTTTTGTATTCCTTGACCTCGTTTACAATGATATGCCGATTTAAATAAGTATTCTTCAAGCAACGAAATTACTTCCTTTTCATGATTATTAAAATATGTTCTATTTATCCTGAAATTTGATCTGTATATGTATCGATTATAGTTATTGTCTGTATAAATTTTATAATATTTTTTATTTTCTCGGACACAATTATTTTCAATTATACCTATACCCTCAATAATATTTTTGCTATTATTCATTTCCAAAACTATTAATGTTGTATATGGTAAAATTGTTTCGCTAATTTTAATAGGACAACCATAAATACAACCAATAGCGCTATTGTTTTTTTTTAACCAATCTTGGTTTTCGTTAAGAGTTATAGCATTGAATCGTGTAACACATATTTCCATAGTTATTTATAAAATATTTTATTTTATAAACAATTATCAATTTTTAAGTTTTTTAAGTCTTATAAGTCTTATAAGTCTTATAAGTCTTATAAGTCTTATAAGTCTTATAAGTTTTTTAAATAATAACATTGAATAACAACTTCATTTATACTTTTGGCAACTGTATTTTTTATAATATTGATTTTTTCTTCATTACAATAGTTATGTAGTAAATGGTTGTTTATTGAATATAAGAATTTGTATTTGTTTATTGATTCATATAATTCATTATATTGCCCTATATTTTTAGGATTTACCGAGTTTATAATTACATAATTGTCTACTAATGATATGTTTAAATTTAAACTATTATTTACAAGCGGTAAGGTAAACTCTGTTAAATTTTTCTTTTGAATTACAGTTAGTTCATTAACAATTTTTATTATATTTATATCTTTTTCTTGAAATATATCCAATAATATATTTTCTATTAATCCAGAATTATAGTCTTCATTATAAGTTTCTTTTAATGTGTCCCTTATTTTAGACTTAATATTTTTTATATTTGATTTGTAAAATTCACTTACTATCGGAAATAAATCACTCTCTTCTATTAATAATATATTATGTAATTTTAAATAATTTTTATATTCTTCTTCTATTATAGCAAATATACATTGTTTAATAGTATCTATAATGTTAGATTTTGACATAATATTATAATATTATGATTAGTATTTATGTCATAATTAAATTTTATTTTGTGAGTTATTAAATTAAACTTAATATATAAATTAAACTTAATATATAAATTAAACTTAATATATAAATTAAACTTAATATATAAATTAAACTTAATATATAAAGTATTTAATACAATATTTTAAAATGAACTATTTTAAAATGAACTATTTTAAAATGAACTATTTTAAAATGAACTATTTTAAGAATTTTAAATATATTATTTTGGATATTTTTTATAAAACCAAGTATTTTACTTATTTTAATATATTTTTAAATGCTATATTTCTTAATTACATTTATTATATATTTATGGGCGTTACAAATGATAAATTAATATTATTATTAAATTACAGTATAAATTTAAATGGGTGTATAATAATTAAATTAGTCCAATGGTTAAATAATCATATAACACTTATAAAAAATGATGAAAATAAAAATTCTGCTATTACAAAATTATTTTCAAACTATTATGAAAATTGTAGCGTTCATAATTTGAAGTATTCAAAAAATTTATTTTTCGAAGAATTTGGTTATTTATTTGATGATATGTTTATAATAGATGAAACTTATCCTATTAAATCGGGTTCTGTTGCGCAAGTTTATAAAGCATATTTTAAAAATAATGCTATAAATACTATAAATAATGATTTTAATATTAATGATTTTAATATTAATGATCCAATTGCTATTAAAGTAGTTCATCCTGAAATAGCATATCAAATGTTGTTTCCTATTTATTTTATAAACATTTATAAATTTTTTGTTACTAATTTTACATTTTTTAAAAAATATGATACTATTATTAATTATGATTCATTTTTTTTTAATTTGAGAAATCAAATTAATATGACAAATGAATATAAGAACAATGAATATTTTTATAATAAATATATTAACAATCATATTATTGTAATACCAAGACCATTAATACAAAGTAAAAATTTTTTAATTATGGAATATATTGAAGGTGAGTTTTTAGAAAAAACGAATATTAGTAGTTATAAAAAACAAATTTTAATGTCGTTTCTTAGTATTTTTATTAAAGATACTTATATGTTTGGAAAATATATACATTGTGATCTACATGATGCTAATTGGAAAGTGTTAAAAGTAAGAGATGACGAGACAAGTAATAGTAACGCAACTAACGATGATTCTTTTACTTATAAAATAATTATATATGATTTTGGTTATGTTATAGAAAATAAGTTAAATGAGCATATTAAAAATTTCATTTATTACTTGGATATAAATAACATTTATGAAGTTGGTAAAATATTATTTGAGCACATAGAAAATTTAAAAATGGAGGATACTAACTCGTTGGAGTTTTTACATTATAAAGAAGATTTTATTGGTAAATTTAAAGACTTCACAGAGTCTTGTTATCCATATACAGATAGCAATATTTTGGCTTGTTATAATTTTTGTCATAATTATGAATACAAACTTAAGAATAATTTATTAGATATATTTGTTAGTATTATGTTGCTAAATAAATATTTTAAAACATATTTGTATTCTGATAGCAATAATGATAAAAATATTACCTTTAATGAAAAAACATATTACAGCAGTGTTTATAATATAAACTTATTTTATGTTTCTATATGTGAAAAATACGATATTTTTCACAATGTCAAAGATTTTTTAAACGCTAAATATATAAATAATACATTTTTTATTGAAAAAATCAACTATAGTAATAGTTATTTTAATTCATTGAAAGAATATGATAATTTTGATATTTAAACTATAAACATTTATAACATAATGAATATGAAATTAGTGGAACTAATGATTTATTTGATTTTAACTCATATAAATTATTATTTGTTTCCCAAATAATCCATCCAGTTCCTTTACAATATTTACAACATGTTGAATTAGTAATTTTTAATTGTTTTTTATTAATAAACATATTAATATATTCATTTTCAAAGTTGCTTTTATGTATAGTATTTACATTAGTAAATAGATTTTTTGATAAAAATTTATTTACTAAAAATTTATGCTTTAATAAAGTAGCAAATAACATAGTAATTTAAATAATAAATAATATTTGATTTATATCAATTTTTATAAATTTTATCAATTTTTATCAATTTTTATAACTATAAAAATTGATAGCGCTTAATATTTTAAGTTATATTTGATTTATATAATGGAAATTGCTAGCAATGACGAATATATTGATTCATTCTTACATGAAGTAGATAAAACTATTGCTAGCGGAAATATTATATATATAAAGAATGCTATTATAAATTATAGTAAATTTATAGATATAAGTTATATTACTTGGGCAAATTTATTGATTTTAGAAATTATACAAGAAAAATTAGAACATATTGAATTATAATAATATATATGTGTAAATATATATAATTATAATATATATTATATAATATATAGTATAACCCATGGATTCACAGATACCTTCTAAAGAAATTAGTCAATATACCGAAAAAATAGCTTCGGTTATATTCAATAAAGGGTCAGAGTATATTACACAAGTTTTAGGCAATAAGCGGAGAGCACAATCATTTAACTTAGAAGATATTAAAGAAGCTTATAAAAATGATTTTTTACAAAAATTGAATACTTCAACTAAGGAAGGCGATGGTGAAACTATAGACTTTAATAATCAAAAATTATGGATATCTTGGTACTATCAAATAGCAATATTGGATAGTATTTGTAAAAATATTCAATCATTTTCTACAACATTAATTGATCAGAAAAACTCATTTCTTGAGAACCCAGGTATGATGAATGCTATTGAAAATATAAGTTCTAGTGCTGATCCTGCTTCTAGAGATCATACGGATTTATACAGAGAAATATTAGACGTAAATATTACAGGTACAGAACATAGTTATAGTACATATTCTTATAAATTGTATATTAAGGCATTAATAAATTATGCTATAAGTATAAGCGTTAAAGAACATATTCCTCTAACTAGAATTATAGCATATATAGAACAATATTCTCCCAAAAAACAACACTATATTTTGCCTAATATTCAAAACTCATATGAAAAATTAGTAGCAAGTAAAGAATTTAGTAATTATATTAAAATTATCGAAGAATCTATAGTTGAAGGACTTAAAACAAGCGATATGTTTACGGAAACGCCTAGTACAGTAGCAAGCGGAAGAATAGCACACACAGCACAAGTAGAACCAGAAGGAGAAGCAGCACCACAACCAGAAGCACTAGTAGAAGAATCAGAAGTAGTAGCAGTAGCAGAAGGAGAAGGAGAAGGAGAAGGAGAAGGAGAAGAAGCAGAAGTAGTAGCAGAAGAAGCAGAAGTAGTAGCAGAAGAAGCAGAAGAAGAAGTAGTAGCAGAAGGAGAAGGAGAAGGAGAAGAAGCACAAAGATTAGAACAATCAAAAGAAGCACAAAGATTAGCAAAAGCAAAAGAAGAAGAAGAACAAAGATTAGCAAAAGAAGAAGAAGAACAAAGATTAGCAAAAGAAGAAGCAGAAGAAGCAGAAGAAGCACAAAGATTAAAAGAAGCAGAAGCAGCAGCAGATAAAGCAGCAGCAGATAAAGCAGCAGCAACTAAAGCAGCAGCAGATAAAGCAGCAGCAAATAAAGCAGCAGCAGATAAAGCAGCAGCAGATAAAGCAGCAAAAGCAAAAGCGGCAGCAGATAAAGAAGCAGCAGATAGAGCAAAATTAGAAGCAAAAGCAAAAGCAAAAGCAGAAGCAGAAGCAGCAGAAGCAAAAGCAAAAGCAGAAGCAGAAGCAAAAGCAAAAGCAGAAGCAGAAGCAGAAGCAGAAGCAGAAGCAGAAGCAGAAGCAGCAAAACTACGAGATATAACAGACACTGCAGATGTAGAAACTATTAAAAAAAAACTAATTGATACATATGGTAAATATAAAGCCTTATTTCATCAAATTAATTTTTTAAAATTAATGACTATTGTTTCGTATCCTAACGTTTATAAGTCTTTTATAAAGAATGCAGGATGGTTGAAATTGAGCAGCGGCGGTGATTTCTTGAGCTATTTATTTATTGATATCACTAAGTTAATGCAAATAGAAGACTATAATGAAATTTTTAAGATTCATGAAGATAAAAATGTAATACGCGACTATAGTAAAAGAGATACAATTATATATAATTTACACAAACCTGGTAATAAAATAACAAACTTAATGTTTGTTTATATGCTTTCTAAAATATTGGCAAATGCTATTGTTTCCAATGATGTGGGTATTTTATATGAAACCCCTATATATCTACAAATTTTAGATTCCTATTCCGAACTCTTAAGTAAAAATTTTGATTCTATTAGTGGTGCATACATAGACTTGGTGAAATCAAAGCGTGATACTATTGCTCTTGAGTATGATAAAATTGTAAAGCAATATAATAAAATATATTCATTCGTAAGAATAGGCCAAAGAACTACGGAGCAAAATCCTAGATATAAGTATTTAGAAGTTGTTGACAAAAGACCTGCCTTTTTACAGTTAGATTACATTAATACAGATAAAAAAAATACTGAATTAGCATCGTCTCAAGATAAACCAGAAAAATATATTTTT
>Ga0214919_10001927_pt1 | contig 33283 bp, 50 predicted proteins | sample LL1503_MetaG_FD_177994 | JGI IMG/M metagenome (GOLD analysis project Ga0214919, IMG submission 177994) | Freshwater microbial communities from Lake Lanier, Atlanta, Georgia, United States - LL-1503 | ecosystem: Environmental > Aquatic > Freshwater > Lake | place: USA: Georgia | collected... | reverse complement strand
GCAACACCTGATCAAACGCAGTTCACTTTGTATTTGTCCCCGAACACTTTGTATGCCGACTTTATTCTTGACTCGTCGCAGTTCGGCGTCCTTGACCAAAACCGACTTGGAAATTGGTACGTATGATTCCCACATTAAATAACTACAAAAGATTAGGATAATCACATGGCTGTAAAGACGTTCACGACTGGCGAGGTGCTTACGAGTGCCGACACCAATACTTACTTAGCCAACTCAGGGCTGGTATATATCACTAGCGCAGTTGTTACGTCGGCAGTTTCTAGCGTCACAATAGACAACTGTTTCACAAGCACCTACGACAATTATTTAGTCATTGGCTCAAATATAGGTGGTAGTGCTTCTGTCGACTTGTATTGTCAGATGCGTTATGCAGGACCAACAACTCAATCAACTTCCTACTATCAAGGCATCGGTGGCATTACTTATCTTGGTGGACTTTCAACACCGTTATCGGGGAATAACGCAAGCGCATTTACTTTAGGAAACATAACTTCTGGCGGACCACGAAAACCGTTCAATATGAACGTCTTTCAAACAGTCGGATTCGCAGGAATAACAATTCAAACATGGGATTCAAATGCGGGCTCCTTTTATTCGGGCGCGGGGTACATAAATGCTTCACGCACTTACACGGGGCTTATCTTTTCAACATCATCAGGAACAATCAACGCAGGAACATTTCGCGTCTATGGATACAGGCAGGCATAACTCATGGAACCACTATTAGGCATTTTTCACGATGCGTTAACAGGCGAAACAATAGAAAGAGAATTGACCGCCGAAGAAATAGCCGAATTAGAAGCGTTTGAACAATCACCCATAGAACAATAAATGCGGTGGCTTGTATTCGCACCTATTGCACTACTCGGCTGTAAAGTTTTATTATGAATGAAATTGCTGTTGCTGTTATTGGTATGGCTAGTGCTTTAATTGTCGCATTAATTGAAACTACACGCAGGCAAAACAATCGTGACCACGCTACAAACGCAGATAAATTAGATTCAGTTATTGAAAAGATTGACAAGGTGGATAGTCGCCTTGGGGGTCATATTGACTGGCATCTAAAAAAAGACTGATGAAACCTCGCTGGTTAATCTTTGCGCCAGTTTGCCTACTGGCTTTCTTCACTTCGGTGATGCCTGCCCATGCCACTAATCCGATAGTTACGGAACCGACTGACTTTTGGTTTGAATACGAAGAACCGACAACTTTAATTGCGCAGACTTACATGATTACTGGGTTCAATTCTGACCCGATGTTATGGCTATACAACGAAGCCGGCACGCTACTTGCATCAAACGATGACAGTTATGGTTTGCAGTCATATATCTCTCGTGAACTTCCAGCCGGCAAATATAGAATTAGGGCTGGTATTTGCTGTGGCAATCCTAATGCTTGGCATACAAATGGCGGATGGAATCTGCAGTACGAGTTGAGTTTTAATGGTCAAGCGTCTATGCAGACAACCACAACAGAAGCCCCAACCACAACATCAACGACATCAAGTACCACCACATCTACTGTTCCCGAAACCACCACTTCAACATCAACCACAACATCAACGACAAGTACATCAACAACAACGACAACTTCAACCAGTACGACATCTACTACATTGCCTTCAACAACAACCACACGCCCGACATCCACAACATCTTCAACAACGACAACGGAAGTTCCCACAACAACCACAAGTACAGCCGTACCAGTAGTAACGACAACAACCACCACGCCAGCACTGACCACCACAACTTCATCTCAGCCAAGTCCTACTACTACTGCTAATACAATTGCTCCAACGAGCACAGCCCAAGCCACCACGAGTACAAGCACTTCTACCGTTCCTTCCACGACAAGCACAACAACTTCATTACCTGAAGTTATCACTCCGATGCAGGCATCACCACTTATTTCCGAATTGCTTTCTAACATCAACGATTTGCCTCAATCAGAAATCGCTTCTGTAGTGGCAAAAAGCGCAGAGGCGGGTCTAACCAAAGAAGATGCCGTAGCCCTCGCTACGAGCGCCGAGGTGCTGAATGCGGTAACAGGGGAAACAGCCACCGCAATCTTTGAAGCACTTGATGTGGCAACCTTGAATGACGACCAAGCCGAGCAACTGGTTGTAGCGGTTCAATCTGCCAGCGAAGAAGTGCGAGCAGCGTTTGAGGAGACAATAGATTTGTTCAATGGCAAAACAGATACTTATGTTCCGATTGGTTCTGCAGTTCCAGTTCGCACTCGCCGTGCAGTCATCGCCGTAACAGGCTTGCTGGCTATTGCTGCTGTGCCTAGCCCGATATCAGGACAGCCAAAACGGAAATAATCAAAGCGATAAACATGGTTTTCAATAGGGGAATCATTGTAAGATAAATGCTAGTTCCCCGACACCACACTCCAAGGACAGGTTCAGGGTGAAAAAGATTTTGCGTGAAGTAGGTTCGCTCTCGTGGACTTTGGCTGGAACAGGATTAGTTCTCATTACTTTGGCTGGCACTACACGCCGGCTGGGTATCTACATATCGCTAGTGGGCTTGTTAGTACACTTAGTCGGAGTCTTCGCACAGGAGGAAGAATGAATATCAATGTAATCAAAGATGTGGCAACGAGGCTTACCGCCTTGTTCATCTCATCAGCGTTAGGAATAATCACTGGTACGGGAGTCATTCAAGCCTTCACTGACAAAGTCAATATCCCGATGTGGTTTCAAGCCCTTCAGGCTGGTGGCGCTGCTGTTGCGCTAGTTGTGTACGACTTGAGTAAAGCACTCAATGACGGCAAACTCACTATGGCAGAAGTTGATAAAGCCTTTGGAGTAGACAGGAACAAACACGATGTCGGTTAGACCATACACAGGGACTACAGACGGAGCCGCTACAGGCAAGCGTGAAGGTACCGAGCGTCTCATTGATTTATGCCACAAGCGTTGGGGCTTCACCAATTTAGGTTCGTGGGTGGTCAGAGATATGCGTGGGAAGCCTGGACAGTTATCGGTGCATGCAACTGGACGGGCTGCTGACATCGGGTACAAAGTGTCTGAGCGTGACAAAGGCATTGAAGCATTTGATTGGTTAGTTCTTCACGCTGACGCCCTCGGAATTGAAGAAGTGCATGACTACTCGTTCGGCAAGTTCGGCAGAGGCTATAGGTGCAAGCGCAAGATAGGCGAGAAACTTATCAAGGTGTACGCCAACGAAGCAGAATCCGCTGGCAGCATCGGCGGTAAATGGCTTCATGTAGAACTATCTCCGAAGATGGCAGATGACGCTGATGCTTTTGAATCTGCTTGGCGTAGTTTGCCGAAACCCTCGGCACTGTAGTACCCCGACAATTTCGTTATGACGGAATAGGGGAAAACGGGAAACCCTTTAGATACAAGGAAACCCTTACCTCTATATATACGCCGTGTTCAAAGGGGTGGGTTGTTAAACGAAACCAACCCAACCATCGGGCATAAGGTGTGCATATTCCAGCAGCGTCATCCCGAATGAATGCATTGGGAAGTATTCATGTTGCATTGATTATCTAAACAGTATCAACATTAGCGTTTGGTATTATTAAGCAATCGGAATCAACGAGAAAGGAATCCCGATGCCTACATCAACCACACATTTTTCACCTTCACAGGTGCGTACCCGATTGCGGTCTGCGCTTCGCAATGTAAACGGCAGAGGGGGCGGAACGATACTGCGAGTGATTGTTCCTAGCCCGATTCGTGAAGCGAACGAAGTTCTACTACCACCGTTTGAATTGGCTTCACTTCTTGATGACCACATAAACCTTGCCTTGCGAGTCCCGAACTTTGTTCATTCAACAGTGAAAATATCTGTTGCACTGCAACTGAACAGTCAGTTCTTCTGCGCACACAACAGGGTTATGTACATCCTGCGTACTAGTGGGCGTGACATTCTGAAAGCGCAACTGCTACCCGTGCACCTTGGGAATCCCACAGTGCCACCAGTAGTTGGGAATCTGCATTACCACTTCTTAACGGAAGAAGGATATGTGAACCTTTCCGCAATCGGTATGAATGATGAACTTCAACAGCGATATTCGGACAGCATCAACAACCGTTCGTACTAAACAAATAAGAAGCCCCTACTTCGGTAGGGGTTTTTCTTATGAGTAAAACTTTTGATGTTTGCCATAACGGTGACACAGGGTTTCGTTATCATTACACCAACAAATAAAGTTTCTGAAAGGAACAACATGGATACAGATAAAAGACGGACATTTACGAAGGCGCTGTACGGCTCGCAAGAATGGTTAGAGCAAAGGCGTACGCAGAACGGTGGCACAGTATTCGGTGCATCCGAAATACCAGCGTTGATGGGCGTGTCCCCTTGGGACAACCTAACAGACCTAGTAATAAAGAAAGTTAATCCGGAGTTCTCGTCATCAAGTAACGATGCAACACTGCGAGGTCACATTCTTGAGCCAGCGTTGATTGAGTTCGCTCGCCGTCACTACGGAGAAGTCGTGTTGCCTACCGACATGTACCAGCGAGACAGGATTGTGGCGACTCTAGACGGCATTCAATTTGATGAGTCGGGTAAAGCCACCCGAACAGTGGAAGCAAAGACCACAACGGCGTATGCGCTGTCTGACACTTTACCGATTACTTACTTTTGGCAAGTGCAAGCGCAGATGGATGCAGTCGGTTGTAACGAGTCAGTTGTTGTAGCCCTTGACAAATACATGCGTCTCGGCTTTTGGGTAGTTGAAGCAGACCACTTCGCTATTGAGGAGATGAGAGAACAGGCTGAGTTGATTGGTTCCAAGATTGATGACGGCAGCATCTTTGACCAACTCACTGATGGCCTGACATCTAAGCAAGTAGACCTGCTGTACCCCAAGCCCGAAGGCGAACGGGAATTGACGCATGAAGAAATGACAGCAATTGACGAGTGGCGAGCATGGAAAGACCAAATGGATATGTTGAAGGATGCAGAGTCAAGCGCTCGTGACCGAGTGACACGCATCTTGAAAGATGTGCAAGTGGGAACATTCAATGGGCAAGCAATTATTTCGTATAAACGACAGACAAGAAAAGGAAGTATTGATGTAGACCGCCTGCTCAATCACAACCCCGAAATATCAGCACTGGCTAGCCAGTACCGTAAACCTGACACGGCGTTCCGTGTCTTGAGATTCAAATAAAAAGGAAACACCAATGGAAATTATTAAACAATTAACACTCGTAATGGGAGAGGTTGGTGCTGTAGCAAAGACACAGCGCAACACTCACCAAGCGTTTAACTTTCGTGGGATTGACAATGTGGTCAATGCCGTATCGCCAGCGTTACGGAAACACGGAGTAGTGGTAGTACCGACAGTCAATGCGAGCGAAGCCGAAACAATAGAGATTGGGCAGAACCGAACACGCATGGGTTATGTCCGAGTGAATGTCACTTACACCTTCTACGCACAAGACGGAAGCAACATTGCCAGCACTGTTGTAGCCGAGAGCATGGATAGTGGAGACAAAGCAACAGCGAAAGCGATGAGTGTGGCGTTCCGTACAGCGTTACTGCAGACATTGTGCTTGCCGACAGACGAAGCCGACCCTGATGCGGATACTTATGTTCGGAGCGATGGGGCACCTAAACCACAGACAAAGACTTCGCCTCTTGTAGTGGTCAATAGCACGGGGAAACCTGCACCACAATGGCAGACCCCCGATACGGAGTCACCGATGCAGGCAAAGATGCCACCAGCGAAAGTGCCTGCTAAAGAAAAGCCACAAGCATCAGACAAGAACCCGATTAGTGATTCGCAAAAGAGTTTTATTACTAAGTTGTCAGCCAAGGCTGAATTAAGTATTGACGACATCGTGGATATCGCAGGGAAAAAACCTGATGCAATGAACTCGGCTGAAGCGTCAGCGTTTATCGCAGACCTACTAGCCCTCAGTAAAGAGACAGCCTCAATAGAGTTCGGGGATGACAGCCGACCTCGGATTGTTCACAAGTAAAGGAAACAACATGACACTAGGAAAGAAAGCCTACGAAGAAATCAATGACGCACTTACGGAGAGTCTTGTTGATTCAATCAAAACGATTGACCACCAAATGATGGTTAATGGGAAACTGATTGAATACATACTGTTCTTCCACCAGCAAATGACAGAACTAACAGATGTCGTGGCTAAAAAAGGTAAAGAGTTATTTGACCCACTAGCAAAAGGAAACGATGAGTAACGAGGAACCACTATTCAACTGGTTTGATGACACCGATGGATTCGTAGACAGACCAGCATCTCGTGAGAGGGCTATCCGTGAATCCAAGAACGGCGTAAAGAACCAGCGACATAAAAAGATAATCAAATATCTAGACCTGTGCGGAGAGCAAGGCGGAACATGGAGAGAGTTGGGTGAAATCTTAGGGTTGCATCACGGTCAGATTTCAGGGGCTTTGTCAAAGATGCACAGCAATGGAGAAATCTTTTCACTAAGACAGCAGCGAGATAAGTGCCACCCTTATGTGCATTTGAAATACCAGTCTAATTACTCGGTTGAGGAAAGGTTTGATGAGCCTGCTAAAACTATTGGTGTGCTACGAGCAGAAGAAAACGAACTACTTAAAGAACAACTAGAGACTATGCGTATCGAGCGTGACATCTGGAAAGCCCTTGCGGAAAAACAGCAAGAGGTAATAGAGAAGTTACGCAATGCAGGAGATTGAACAGAAGCGAAAAGGTTACTGCGCTTGCGGATGCGAGTTATTCGGAACATTAAGGAAGCGACCTGTAGACCATGTCAAGGACTGCAAGTGCAAACAGTGCATGGGCAAGCGCAACAGGGCAAAGGGAGACAGTAAGGCTCGTCATGCTCGCAAGGTACTTGGTCTTGGCGGAGCAAACTCACGACATGAAGAAGTATGGGGAGGGCCGATTCGTGTAGAAGTTAAAGCAGGTAAGCAAGTGCAGCCTATTTACACAAGATTCCTCATGGCAGAACAGCAAAGTAAACAAGGCTCTGCGCTCGGAGACATCCGTCCCTTTGCTATGGTTGCGATGCCCGAAGGAACAAGTGACGGTCTAGTTATCATGCGACTGTCAGAGTTCCAAAACTTCATGGCATTACTTAACGACTTATAGAAAGGGTGAAGGGGAGTCCCCGACAGACTCCCCCCCACGAAGCCAATTGGGGTTGGCATATGAACGATACACCTGACGACAATACGATTCCCGTATCTGCAGATTTTTACTTTGCAATCATTCCCGAGTGGGTTTTAGCTTTACCTGTTTCGTCTAATGCGATTCGTGTTTACTGTTGCTTACGCAGATTTGCTGACAACACCACAGGCGAATGCTTCCCTTCACGCAGGCTGTTGGCTATGCGAGCAAGGGTTTCTATTTCAACTCTTGACAGAGCCATCAAAGAACTGTCCGAACATGGGGCTATAGAAATCACTCATCGCAAAAGCGAATCGGGAGACTATACATCCAACTTATATATCGTTCGCTCATTCCCAAAGGGGGTGGCTTCAAAAGTGGTACCACCCCGTATCAAGGCTGGTGGTACAGGTGGCTTCACGGGTGGCGAACTAACTAGAACCAATAAAACTAAAACCAATAACTCCCCGATTAGAGAAAGTTGGAAAGAACAGTGGAAAACCAAGGGCATCGTCTTCGCAAGGCTAAACTGGTCATACTCTCGTGTAATACAGGAATACGAGGACGATATACATTTCCGACTAATTGAAGAAGGTTTCCTTTCAGTAGCGAAACCCGAACAGTTAGACATCCCACATCCCAATGCGGATAGTGCGCCTATACAGGAGGCAACATAATGCAAACAAAACCAACACCAATTATCTTGATGGTCTTGATAACAACAGTCTCACTGTTGCTCTTTACTCCTAGCGTTAGCCACGCATCAGATACACACAGTAAATACAAGGGCGTAATGGTTGACGATTGGTACGACAGGCTCGCCCGATGTGAAACTGGCGGTAACTGGAAGCATTCAACTCGTTCTTATACGGGTGGGCTTGGTATCTATAGAGGAACATGGCAACGCTGGTCTAACTCGTCTAGTGCTAAAGGCAAGACAGCGATGCAGCAAGTTCAGGTTGCTGATGCGATTGCATTCAAGGGACATACTGAACCTAATGGGGAATATGTTTATCCGGTAGGAGTATTTGGTTGGGGCTGTGTCAAGAACAATGCGGTATTGAAGGCTATGATTTGCAAAAGTAATAAACCACTTGTTAGGCGTTGGCATAACAGGTGTAACAAATAAAAGGAAAGACAATGATTGCAGAAGTAACAATTCACCTAGGACAAGAATGGCGTGACCTCGCCTACTGCTTATTCGGAATGGCATGTGGCGGATTGTTCGGCTTCATCTTTACCGCTGATTACTTAGAAAGGAAAGCGAAGAAGAAGTGACGGCAAAGGCTGTTACCGAATGGCGGTGCCACAGATGCCCACAGGTTCTTATCACATTCGTTTATCTCTCGGCTTCCCCAACCCACATATGCCCAAGACCAGATGCAGGTCGGCTCCGAGAATTCAAATACCAAACAATTATTGCAGAACCGAATAAAAAGGAATAAGATAAAAGCATGAGTTTCCGTAAAACTTCCAGCCAAACCCGACTTCATGGCGCACAAGTGCTAAAGCGGGAAAGAACCAATAAGAAGATGAGCCAGTCTGAACTTGCTAAGCAACTAGGGGTATCGCAGCCTTTAGTCTCGTCTTGGGAATCAGGACGCATCACGATGTCAATTGAAGATGTCGTTGCCGTTGAGAAGGCATTGGATTATGAAGAAGGTGGGATGTTGTCGCTGATTGCATATCCCCATCACAGCAGCCACCCGAATACTGAAGCATGACAGTCGTATTGTTATTCCCTGATGGTTCAGAAATTATTGGGACATCAGCAACCCATGTTCTAACCAAACTTCTTAGTGGGTGGAATCCTGACACCATTGGGGAGTTGCGTAACACACTCGCTAGTCGGGCTGGTATCGTTCACGATGTAACGAAGACCGACATAGAATTTCTTTATCAACTTGATGCAACCGGATGGGTAACTGTTCAGCAGATAGTTACTGATTAAAACTCAGATACATATTTTCAAGTAGCGATTCTTTCCTTTCTTGCTACTTGACGCAGGGGCGGGCTTGGACATCCGCCCCTGCCCTTTTTAGGGGATTCCCGAAAACCACCCCTCGGGAACCCTTGCAGTTCTTGGGGTTGCTGGTGGCCATGCAGGGGGATTATCACACCTGCTACTATTTAGGGGAACCCAAGAACGGGCGAAACCAACACGGCTTCCAAGAGCCGAGAAAAGGAAAACCAAAATGCCTACTACCTTCCCGACAAGCGGACACGGATGGAGACTCAGTCCCCGTCTTCGTCACACTTCACCAGTGCTTGCGAATATGCAAGCAACACTTCCCGAAGGCAACTACGCCTCCATCACACTTCCGAAGGCTTTGTTCTTTGCCGAGAGTGCGAACCTTGCAGACTTCAGTCTGATTCAGAACTACGGAAACAGAAACGACTTTGAACAAGTCGTCTGCTACCTACACACATCTGAGTTGGTGAACCACAACAACATCGGCGCATTTACATTCGGTGGTGACAGCGGGCTGGCACATCCTGTCTACACACACATCACAGACAATGCAGAAGCAGACATGATGGATTCTGTCAGAGCAATCAGTCGCCGTGCGCTTGTCTTCCACATGCGTCACAACCTGCACATCCCACTCACACACATTGCAGCCTGCTTCGCACTTCACACAAGCGGTAGTTACAACTTGCCAACTGCGAACAGCATCGGCTCCGAGTATGTGACCATCTGCCGAAACCTAGGTATCACTCCTTACCGTTCGGTGGCTCAGCAGAATGCAAGCATCCGTGCTACTGGCAGAACGACAGTGCGTGAGATTGACGAAGACATGAACGAGTTGCCTTCGTACTTGCTAGCGACCGACATTCAGATGTGGTTCAACAGCAGGAATTATTCTTTCGGAACAGAAACAGAATTGGTCGGCTTGTCAGTGAACACCGCTCACCACCTTGTCATGCAGATGCCAGACATTGAAGTCCTACCGAACACGGCTTATGGCCATGCAAACTTTTCACAGTGGAAGGTGGTTCCCGATGGAAGCGTTAGTCGTGGCGCTGAAATTGTTAGCCCAGTGCTTCGTTTCCATGAAGGCTTCCTCACACTTCGTAGAGTTCTTGTTGCGCTCAAGCGTGGTGGTGGAAGAATCAGCGGAGCCTGTGGAGGACATGTTCACTTTGGCGTTGAACACTTGACACCTTCTGACCGAGCACGAATCATTGAGGGTCACCAAATGATTCAGCCTTTGTTCGATGCGTTTGTTTTACGAGGACGCTTGAACAACTCCTACTGTCGCTCACGCTCGGCTAGTGAAGCCAGCCTTCTTGCTGAACGGATGTTCACCAATGCAGGCAGAGAAGGACAGGATGTTTCAGGCGGAACATGTAACAGAGGAGAGGTTGGCTCAATCGGGCGCTACTTCAACTTGAACATTGCGTCTTGGATGAAGTACGGAACATTTGAGAATAGGCAACTTGAGGGTTGCTTGAACCCTCGCAAGATGTTTGCTTGGCTTTGCTTGAACATGGCGTTCATGTCAGCCTGCGAACAGCCTGACTTGTTCAGCAGTGGTGAAGGCTGGCTAGCCACTCAACTATTGACAGGGCGGTACAACACGCCCGAAGCAATGTTCGCACTCGTAGCGCACCGAACAGGGATGCCTCAAGCAACCCAAGACCTAATCACCAGCATGTTGCGTAGCAACTAAGACCAAACAAATAAACAAAGAAAGAAAGAAGGAAACATCATGTGCGGAATTGGAGCATTCCAAATCGTTGAGAACGAAATCAACGCTAAACGACTGACACAGGCTTTACTGAAAGGATTGACCCCTAGAGGGCGTGATGCTTCAGGAGTTGCTTGGCACGATGACAACGAGAATCAGACTTACATTCAAAAGATGGATATGTCAGGTGTTGAACTTGCGAAGTGTCTTGAAGAAGGTATCGGTTCAACAGGGATTGTTCACACTCGCTTCGCTACCCAAGGCGACCCGAGCAACAACATGAACAATCACCCGATTGACGCTCGGGGAATTATTGGTGTTCACAACGGACACATATCAAACGACAAGGAGTTGTTTAACAACATCCACGCTTCAAGTGACTATCGCCGTCAAGCGGAAGTAGACAGCGAAGCAGCGTTCGCCTACTTGGCACATGGCGACAGTAGCAAGAAAGACTTGTACCAGCGCTTGCGTGACATCCGAGGCGGTGCAGCCTTGATGTGGTTGAACACCCGAGGCAAGAACAAATACCTGCATGTCGCTCGGTTGAGTTCGTCACCTTTAGTGTTCGGTCAAACTCACAAGGGCAGTGTCGTGCTTGCTTCTACAAGAGCAATCCTGATGCAGGTTGCTAAAGAGGTTGGCATTGAGTTTGAGTTCGTCTACGAACTTGAAGAAGGCGAGTACATCAGATTCCACAAGGGGCGACTTGCCCAGCAGGTCACTTGGGAAACTCCCAAGTTCAGTTACAAGATGCCCAACTACTCACAAAGGAGTTTGTTCTAACCACCGCTACTGGATGGGGAGAGGGGCTACGCCCCTTTCCCCCACTACCCCAAAACAAAATCAACATGAGCCCGCTAGGGCTTTAGAAAAGGAAAGCAAATGCCGAAGCAAATACCAGCAGTTCAAGATGTGACCAAGAAACAACTTGACGAGATAATCCGATGGGCGGAGAAACTAGGTGCACATTACGCCTACAACGCTTCCCGAGGCGGATACCAAATAAACGGAACTGTCTACAGGGTTCCACCGTTCTCATTTGAAGATGAGCAAAGAGCAAGACCGAACATCGGCTGGCGTGATGGGAATTATTTTTACTGCCTATCGCACTCGTCAGTTCAAGTACCGACTGCTCAGTTCTTCAACGAAGGCGAAGACGGATACTGGTCAGGTCGCAGATGCGACTGGTGTGGACTACTAATAAAGAAGGCAACGAAATGACAGACCTAATAACAATCGGGTTGATGCTAGGTATTCTGGCCATCGCCGTTCACAAACATGTAAAGGTATGGAAATGAGCACAATGTCAGACCTGCATCTTTGCATGATGCAACTCACCGAAGCGATAGATGACAGTGCGGTTCCCTTCTCAGGGATATCGGATGTGTCAGAACTAACTACTAACACTGGCTTCACCATGAGTGTCACAACAGACTGGATTGAAGTGCAGGTTTTAGTTATCGGGGTGAACCACAATCAAATACTTGTAGCAGTTCAGAATGACCGCCGTTCTAACTGGTGCAAGATTTATCCGGCAGAAAGTATCAAGCATGATGAAGTCATCTTTGAAGTGGGCAATCAACTAACAGCGTGAGATGCGAAATGAGTAGGGCGAGTCAGAAGGTGAAACATCCTGTATGGCTCGCCTTGCTTATTAGCACAGGCTATTATTAGTGAAGGAGAAAGGAATCCTATGGACAAAGTTAATAACAACCCTGTCGTACATCTTGATGTGTGGGTCACATCTCATTTGGATGTCGGCGCACACAATCCGTTTCCTAATGGGGAACTAGAAGTTGTTGATGCGCTCATGTCAGCGAATGGCGTGTGGCTTATTAGCGCAAAGTCAATTCGGGCTTACACATATGAACGGGAACGGCTGATGCGTCTTGAACTATGGAAGAACGATTACGACCTTCTGCTTGAGAATGAAGTGTTCGGCTGGTCACAGTTCTCAATGCGACTCAGCCCTCGCATCACGATAAGTGATAACCCGTCATCGGTTGATAGGGACATCGCACGATGCGGAGTTGTGGCAGAGCAACCGACTGTACTTGTTACGGCTGGTGCTAAATGAGCGACACCGAACTTACTTACATGCTTATCCCTGCACGGCTAGGCGTTGCTTCTTCCGTGAACCAATGTTCCTTCGCTGAGGGGTACAACACCATGCGGACAGCAGTGGGTGGATACATCGAGCGTGTCTCACTGGAGTTGGCAGACATGTACATCAACGAGGATGGGAAGATGCATAATTTGCCAGCCAATGTGCGGGCTACTTGGCTTGCTTGGCACGAGCAGTCCATCGCACCTAACGACTTCATTGTTGGTGACGCAATCCTGTTCGGCAAGGCAGACAAGTACGGCAATGAAACAAGTATCACGCCCGAGTTACGCACACACATAATCAAAGTCCTGAAGGGGGCAGCATGAAACAACACTATGAGCAGGTGATGGTATTTGAATTACCAACTGTTATGAAAAGCACGATTGAATATCGTTACAACCCAACGACTAATAAAGCCGAGGTGTGGTGCGTTATCTACGGAATGATTCAAGGCAAGCCACACATTGCAGACGGCACACTGCTGAAAGAGATGTACTTCAAGGCGTACACCGACTACGGCATTGACATCAAAGAAGAAGCAGCCCGTGACTTCTCAGGCAACTACTTGTTCCGCCCTTGGGAAGACGGACACGCACTAGACATCGCACAAGGATTAGAAAGAACAGAGGTTGAATTCTGATGGAAGCCAAATGGAAAATGATTAGCCCCTCGGGGAAAGAAACGAACGCCAACATCCTTGATGGCATGCGAGCCATGTCTCGTGAGGTGACACGCCTAAGACAACGCCATACCTTCGTTGTGTCTGTACAGCAGCGTGACGACCTAGAACCAATAACCAGTGAGCAGGCGTTGATGTTGCTAGCCCAACTTATTACAGAAGGTTCTTTCATCAACCTTGAATCCATCCACGATGTAACCAACCATCCATCAGTAGCAAAGAAGACCAAGCCATGAAGTATGTACGATTATCAATTGATGTGATGTATGAAGCCGAGGATGAGGATGATGTGAACGCCACACTTATTGACTGGTCACACGACCTAGACAACGAGTTCCGCTTCGCATCCATAGACGCATCAATGGTTGATAGCCGACTCACCGACCTTGAACTGCATGAAGTATCAGAAGGGCTAGACATCGGCAGCATCTTCAGCCCGAAGAAGGCACCACCTAAGAAGCCAACACCTGCAAAGACCATCGCACTTGATGGTGAAGACAATGAACCAACTGATGACATCACTGATGACATAACATAATCTGATTAGCGATTAGTCCTCCCGCTGTCGCTCATCACTAAGCAGCCGAATCATTCATCTTCCCGACAGATGTTTGGTTCGGCTGTTTGGCATTGCACAACCTGCATCCATTGACCCACACCCATTCGCCCACCATTGCCCCTTGAGAAGCCCATACACACGCCTCACGGGTACACCTTGAACCTTCACCACCCATCACAACACAGCCCCACCTGAGCCGTCTCACACACTGCACCCCTTGAGACACCGCTAGACGGTCATGCACCACTGACCACCACCACCAGTGACCAACACCCCAAACCACCCCTAGACCCCACCACCAGTCCAATAGACCCCCCTAGAGGGACACCCCCCACCCCACTTTTCCGTAGAAGGGAGACACGGTCACCCCTACCCCGTCACGGAGCGTGTACTGGCGAAATAAACCAGTTTCTTTTGAAGGTCAATGGATAGGGCGCTTCGCTTTTTTTGATATGCAGAACGAATACTTCCATATGTCATAGCGAATGTGTAGAGTGTCAGTCGTGGCATCAAAGATTTTTGTAATCCTGTTAGCCATCAGCAATCTCGTATCGCTGTATTGGATTACCCGACCAAATGGAGCAACATCTCTCTATGAGCAATATCCGCAAAGAACTAGCAAAGAGCGCAGTCCTCATAGACAGCATCTCCCCCCATCCGAAGAATGTCCGTCAAGGTGATGTGGGTGCAATCTGCACTTCACTTCAGGCTCATGGCCAGTACAGACCGATACTTGTGCAGAAATCAAGTGGCTTTATAGTCGCTGGCAACCACACATGGTCGGCTGCTAAGTCTTTGGGCTGGGACAAAATCGCTGTTATTGAGTTGGATATGGACGATGACCGTGCATTACGAATCCTTTTAGCCGACAATCGCACGAGCGACTTAGCCGATTACGACAGTTTCGCACTGGCAGAAATCCTTTCTGAGTTCGCAAGGGGCTACGACATGGAAGGTCTTGTGTGGAATCAAGACGACCTTGACGACATGCTTGCCACACAGTCGCACTCCATTGCCAACATGGCGGTACCGAACTTGACGGGCATTGACACCGAAGGTGCTCACAACCCGATGGACACCGAATCAAATCATGTAACGAACGACACCAAGGTGGCACAGTTCTATTTGACTTCAGCCGAGTTTGACTTGTTGCGTGATGCACTTCACGCCACCAGCGTCACCAATCGCAACGATGCACTGATGAAAGTAGTTACAGAGTGGCTCGCCCAAAAGAATATATAAGACAAACCTTCATTGACAAAGATGTTTATGAGATGGCTTGCGAAAGAGTCTCACGAGCATTTGACTTATTTGACACAGTTATAGTTTCTTTCTCGGGTGGAAAAGACTCAACCGTATGTCTCAACCTTGCACTAGAAGAAGCACGGCGTAGGAACAGACTGCCACTCAAGGTTAAACACTTTGATGAGGAAGCAATCCCATACGAAACTGAAGACTATGTCAGGCGTGTGTCACAGATTGAAGACATTGATTTGGACTGGTGGTGCCTACCAATTGCCCATCGCAATAGTTGTTCCTCGGAAGAAGGCGACAGCATCTGGCATCCTTGGGCACCTGAGATGGAAGAAAAGTGGGTACGCCCACTGCCACCCGAAGGTAAGCAGACAGCCGAAGGCTTTGCAGTGTGGCCTATCAGCGCACGACTTCCCTTCACAGAGACAGACCCAATCCTTTATCCACCACGCCAGTACGGAAGAACTTGTTTCATCATGGGTATCAGGGCTGACGAATCAATCCGCCGAAGGCAAGCAGTCACTCGTAAAGAGGTGGACAACTACATCATTGAACATGAAAAAGGAATGGCGAAGGTCTATCCAATTTACGATTGGTCTACACAGGATGTTTGGCGAGCACCAAAACTATTCGGGTGGGACTACAACCGAGGCTACGACATGATGGAGTTGGCAGGCATGGCTCACCACCTTCAACGCATCGCTCCACCTTACGGAGAACAGCCAATGCAGTCTTTGTGGATGTTCGCTAAATGCTTCCCCGATGTATGGGACAAACTAGGCGACCGAGTGCCAGGTGCCAAGACAGCAGCACGATACGCAAGAGGTGCGCTTTACCATGCAGGGCAAGGCGGAGTAAAAGAATCAGACCTAAACGAAGGCGAAACTTGGGAACAGAAAGTGCTAGCCGAACTAGACAAGTTCCCACCTGACGAGCGCAAGTTCGTAGCGAAAGCAATCCAAGGTCATATCAATCGTCACTATCGCAGAACCGCTGACCCAATCCTGTTCACCCCACATCCGGTCACGGGCATCTCATGGAGAATGCTTATGAAGGTTGCGTCTAAGGGTGACTTCAAATCAAGAGTTGTTCCTAAATTGACAACTTCAGATGGGGCATCAAGAACTTCAATGGTTAAGAAATACAAAGAAAACATAGAAAAGAGCAAAGAATAATGAGCCGTGAAAAGCAACCAATATCAGATGTGCAATGGGTCAAGCGTGACCAGTTGAAAGCAAATGATTACAACCCAAACAAAATGGCTAAGACCGAACTCGGTTTATTGAAAGTCAGCATTATGGAAGACGGCTGGACTCAACCAATCGTTGCCCGCCTTGACGGAGAAATTGTAGATGGATTCCACCGATGGACTGTCTCGGCAGACAAAGATGTTGCAGCATTAACAGACGGATTAGTGCCTGTAGTTTTTATTCAGGAGATTGACCCCGCTCGTCAGCGCATGGCAACCATCAGACATAACCGTGCAAGGGGAGAACATTATGTAATGTCAATGGCGGATATAGTTACAGAATTAGTTGATGAATTAAAGATTGAACCTGCGGAACTTATTAAACGGTTGGGCATGGAAAAAGAAGAAGTCACACGACTACTAGACAGAGGACAGATGATTAAGCGAGCAGGCAACGATGATTTCAAACCAGCATGGGTGGCGGAAAAGCGATGAGTAATCAAGTACACGGCAAAGACGAGAACGGCGAACTCATTATCGCCGACTGGGCATTTGACAATGGAGACGGTTCAATCACCCCGTTCATGGGCATGGGCACAGTTGAAATGCACAACACCGATGCAACAGCATGGCCATTAGTCACCAGTGGTGAACTAGGTGTAGACCACATCTCAGTTCCAGCAGGTTCAGGCTTTCCGCCTCACACACATCCGGGAGCGCATCTGCTTATTGTTATTGCAGGCAGAGGAACTATCACAGTTGATTCTAAGATTTACCCAACTCACGCAGGGCAGGTTTACTACATAGACGGTGACCACCCACACGCAGTTGGAGCGATTGACGAGCATCACATTCTTGCAGTGGGTTCTCCTCACCGCTTACCGAATGACCCTGAACGAATGAAACTGGTTGAGTACAACTCTATCGCTACCGAACTTGGTGAAGTGGAATGTGGCATCTGTGGCGCAAAAGGGTTGCTTGACGAAATCCAATGCGAACATATCCCGACTAAGGCATCGTGATTCCGAAGCCCTGCTTGGGCTGTGGCATCCTTGTCACAGACGGAGCAAGGTGTAACTCGTGTCGTATTTACCGAGACAGTCTCAAGCCTAAGAAGCAGCGCCCTCATTACGCAGGCGACTACAAAAGACGGGCAAGAGAAGTACGGCTCAACGCAACCAAATGCTGGATATGTGGAGAAGGTGCACGAGCAAATGACCCTTGGACAGCCGACCATGTCGTACCTTCTAATCCCGATAGTTTGTTATTACCTGCACATCGTTCGTGCAACTCACGCAGGGGTAATAAATTAAATGGCTGAGACAAGAGGGCGCAAGCCAAAACCGATAGAGCAGAAGGCTCGCATTGGTAATCCGGGCGGAAGAAAACTACCTTCAACCGATGTCATACCTGTAATAACAAATCGTGATATGCCCACTCCTCATCGCCCACTAATAGACAATGGCCCTGGACTACAACTATGGACTGCTATTTGGACTTCGGGATGTGCGTGGCTACGCAGGGACACAGACATTGAATTAGTGATGATGACTTGTGAACAAACTGACGAGCGAGCAGTATTAAGAACGAAAGTGTTTAGGGAACAAGAATGGCGAGACAGAGCCTCACTAAGAACATTAGAAAAGATGATTGCTCAAAACCTTTCTGCGCTAGGATTCTCACCTACAGACCGAGCCCGACTAGGAATGAACAATGTCTCCAATGACGCAATCCAAGACTTCCGTGACCGCATCGCAGTTAAAAGGGCTTCTGCCTAAAAAGGAATGGGAACCGACCTACTTCACTAAACGCCACAGCAACGCTTCAGATGGTGACGATGTTATTGACTTTGCTTATCAATGGTTGAGAGTTTCCAAAGGCGTAAGAGCAGGTCAGCCTTTAGAGTTTGTGGAATGGCAACAGTGGCTATTAAAAGCTTTGCTTGAACGCCGAGACAATAACCGCTTGCGTTATCGCCGTGCAGTTATTGGACTGCCAAGAAAGCAAGGCAAATCCCTAATGGGTTCAGCCCTTGCGCTTTATGGTTTGTTCGCTGGTGAAGCAGGTGCAGAAGTGTACTCCGCTGCTGGAGACAGAAAGCAGGCTCGCATTGTATTCAACGAGGCTCGGGAACAAGTAGTTAAGTCTCCAGTCCTATCTGCTCACTGCAAGGTTTACCGTGACGCTATTGAGGTTCCAGCGTTTAACTCTGTGTATCGGGTGCTATCCGCTGACGCTAAATCACAGGCTGGTCTAAACCCTTCTTTAGTTATCTTTGACGAACTATGGGTGCAGAGGAACGATGACTTGTATGACCAATTGACATTGGGTTCGGGTGCTCGTGTAGACCCAATGATTGTTTCAATTACTACAGCAGGTTATGACATCAACACTCTTTGCGGAAGGTTGTACGACTACGGCAAGGCTGTTGCTCAAGGAGATGAAGTAGACGAGAACTTCGGTTTCTTTTGGTGGGAAGCACCTGCTGATTGTTCCATCACAGATAGGAGTGTGTGGGAACAGTGCAATCCTAACTTGGCTTCCAAACTCATAGACGAAGACGACCTTGAAACATCTGCACGGCAGTCAAGCGAAATGGCATTCCGTAGATTCCGATTGAACCAATGGGTACGAGCAGAAGAAAGTTGGCTCCCTGCAGGCGCATGGGAACGGCTAGTGGGCGAAGTAGAGATTGACCCTGATTTAGAAACTTGGGTTGGCATTGACATGGCGTTGAAGCACGACAGCATCGCTGTAGTAATGGCACAGCCTCAAGGGGACAAGGTTGCTGTCACAGCCAAAATATGGCACCCATCTGAAAAGGCTGTGGATGTGGCATCCATTGAGCATTACCTTCGGGAAATACATTTGAAGTACAATATTAAAGAGTTCGCCTACGACCCTGCATATTTTCAGCGTTCTGCAGAAATCCTTATAGATGATGGGCTTCCGATGGTTGAGTACCCACAAAGTAGTCAGCGCATGATTCCAGCCTGCGGTCACACATACGAACTCATCATCAACAACAAAGTGGTGCATAACGGTTCTCCAGTTTTCACAGACCAAGTGCTATCAGCAGCACAACGAATGACTGATACTGGCTGGCGGCTAAGTAAAGGTAAAAGCCACCGAAAGATTGACGCTTGTATTGCAATGGTCATTGCGTTAGACCGAGCGACACGCAGACCAGAAGGCTACAATGGCCCTAGCGTCGTTCCAGTTTGGTAAAAGTTATGAGACAAAACATCACATCCACAGTTGAAGTATTAGGTGCTATTCTCGTGTCAATCGGAGCATTCATGATTTGGATGCCATTAGGGTTTATTGTTACGGGAGCACTTCTAATCACGGGCGGAGCATTTTCAGCATGAGCATTATTAGACGAGAAGTTCGTTCGCTACCAATTACGGTAGATGTAAACCAAATCTCGGCTCGCCCTCAGTTTCAAAACTATTCAGGCGAAATCGTTACTGAACGCACAGCAGTCTCGTCTACCGCTGTATTGTCTGCCGTCACACTATTGGCAGATTCAATAGCCACAATGCCTTTGCAGGTTTATCGTGACAACAAAGGAACTCTAGAAGAACTACCAGTTCCGAGCGTGTTTGTGAAACCTAACGATGACCAAAATATGTTTGAGTTTATTCACCAAACAATTGCAACTCTTGCACTTCACGGCAACGCTTTTATTTATGCACCTCGCAACGCAGGCGGAGCACCTCTTGAGATGCGTTGCCTTCACCCGCTATTAGTCAATGTTGTTGTGGGCGATAACGGTAATCGTGTTTATTCGTACAACAAAACAGTGATTGACTTTGAATCTATGTATCACATCTCGTGGCTTCGTTTCCCTAATCAGGCTTACGGCGTTTCACCACTTGATGCAATGCGAAACATTATTGGAACGGGAATTGCTATTGACCGCTTCCTTGCACAGTTCTACGGAGATGGAGCGACACCTTCATCAGTGTTAGAAACAGACCAGCAAGTGACAATGGAACAAGCAGAAATTCTACGCACCACTTGGGAAGATGCACATTGGAAAAGGCGCAGACCTGCAGTTCTCGCTGGTGGGTTAAAGTGGCGTTCAGTCACAGCATCTGCATCAGATATGGACACAATGGAACATCGTGAATCTATTGTTCGGGATATTGCAAGAGCGTATAGAATCCCTTTACACCTCATTGCTGGCACAGGCGGAGACAATCAGACTTATCAAAATGTGGAGTCCGCTGGTATCAACTTTGTTCGTCACACTTTGCTCCCTTGGATGCACCGACTAGAAGACACGCTTAGTTCTATGTTGCCTACACCACAACGAGTACGACTAAATGCTGATGGTTTGATGCGTGGAGATTTGAACTCAAGAGTTATGGCTCAACAGATTCAGATTCAAACAGGAACATTGTCCCCGAACGAAGCACGAGCATCAGAAGGGCGAGAGCCGTACGAAGGTGGCGACAACTTCTATTACGGTCAAGTAGGAACAGCAATCGGCGTAGACGCTTTGCCCCCTATGGCAAGCAGTATTACGGATTTACCAGCATGAAAACTTCTGCCGTAACTATCACAACATCAGCAACGCTGTTAATTGATGCCGATAATCAACCACGCATTTGTTATTTACATTCGGGAAGTGGTTCTGTATATATCGGTGGTTCGGATGTAACCGCATCTACAGGCATACATTTATCCAATGGAACGACACTTGCAATAAGCGTTCCGTTTAACGAAACTATTTATGGCATTACAAGTTCGGGTACGCAAACTATGCGTGTCCTTACACCAAGCGTGGATTAATGGCAAACCTTACTCCGCCTACTTATATGCGAAACGCTGCAAAGCGTGGGTTAAAACTCAATGCAGACGGCTACGGCGGAGATGGACTAGTTGAAGCGACAATTGCATCTGCTCGTAAAATGGCTAACGGTGAAGTATCAATAGAAAAATGGCGCAAGATAGCCCCTTGGATAGCAAGGCATTTAGTTGATTTAGATGCACCCAAAAATAAAGACCCAAACGATAGTGGGTATCCGGGCGCAGGATTAGTTGCTCATCTACTTTGGGGTTCAGGGCCATCTAAGCAAGATGCGCAACGAGCGATGGAATATGCGATTAGAGTAGTGGATAACTTTGACAAAGAAGCCGAACGAGGAGCACTTATGGATATAGTTGAATCAGTTGTAGAACCAGTAACCGAAGCAGAAGTTGATGTGGAAGAACCCATGCCGACTTACTCTTTGGTAGATGGGCTTAGGGAACTATTGTCCGATGCAGTTTCCCTTTATTTTCAAGCGCATGGTTCGCATTGGAATGTAAGAGGCACGGACTTCGCTCAATACCATGAATTGTTTGCAGAGATTTACGAAGACATTTACGGGTCTATTGACCCTATTGCTGAGAACATTCGCAAACTTGGTGGAGAAGCGCCGTTCATGCTTCAAGATTTTTTGTCTATGAGTTCGGTACGACAGACCGCACCTGCAGATACAACTTCCGCTTTAGCCACAGCGTTGCTTCTCGGCAACACCCAAATACTTATGTGCTTGCGTAATACTTTTGAAGTTGCTGACGAAACAGATGAACAAGGCATTGCGAACTTCCTTGCAGAGCGAATTGACCGACATCAAAAATGGGATTGGCAACTCAAGGCTTCACTTGATGTTGTAGCCACTCGCAGTAACACAATTGAATGGGTTAGCCGTTCCGTAGATGACAAGCGCTCAATAGCCTATTCAAATCTTGAAGTTCGTTCTGATGCAACTGGCAACACCCTTGTTGGGTATGCAGCAATGTGGGATACACCTTCTCAAGACCTCGGCTTCACAGAATATGTAACAAGGGGTGCATTCACCAAGACTCTTAAAGACGGTGCTGATGTTCGTTTGCTATTTGACCATGATGGTGCTCCACTTGCCCGAACCAAATCAGGCACTTTGCGTCTAAGCGAAGATTCACGAGGACTAAAAGTAGAAGCAGAACTAGACCCTGCCAACCCTTTAGCACAACAGATTATGTCTGCCCTTCGCAGAGGGGACTTAAACCAAATGTCTTTCGCCTTTAGGACTATTAAGGACAGTTGGAATACAGACCGTTCCGTGCGACAACTGCGTGAAGTACAACTTTATGATGTGTCGGTAGTGACTTATCCCGCCTACGAGGAAACTATTGCGGAACTACGAAAGATGCATTACACTGCGCCTAGTGCTGTAACTCGCTTGCGCCGACAACAAGTTGCTATCGCACGAACCAAATAACTGCCGAAAAAACAAGCCGAGGGTTGAATCTCACTTGCTGTTTCACCGTTGAAATAAACCCACCAATTCAGAAGGAATTACCCAATGTCATACTTGACAAATCTCCATGAAAAGCGTGAGGCTCTTGTTACTAAAGCAGAGTCTTTCGTTCAACTAGCCGAGCAGGAAAACCGTGACCTCACGCCTGCCGAAGACACAGAAGTAACCGATGCACTTACGCAAGTTCGTGACCTTGATGCTTCTATCGCACAGCAAGAAGAACTCGCTGAGCGTTCAAAGCAGGCTGCCGAAGCACGAGAGAATGCAGGCATCAAGCCGGCAGTTATCAAATCAGAAGCCCGCACATACTCACCACAAGCACCAACCTCGTTTATTCGTGATGCTTATTCAGCACAGTTCAACAATGACTATTCTGCACAAGAGCGCCTTGCTCGCCACATGCAGGAAGAAAGAGTTGAACGCCGTGATGTGACATCAGCAGCATTTGCTGGTCTTATGGTTCCTCAGTTCCTAACCGATTTGGCTGCTCCGTTTGCTCGTGCAGGTCGTGTAACAGCAGACCTCGCTCGCAAGCATCAACTTCCAGCCGAAGGCTTGACACTCAGTATCAGCAAGGTAACTACTGGTTCAGCAACTGCATTGCAGACTGAAGGTTCCGCTGTTCAGGAAACAGACATGGACGATACAAAACTTGACCTCACCGTCAAGACATATGCTGGTCAGCAGAATGTTTCTCGTCAGGCTTTAGAGCGTGGCACTAATATTGACTCACTTGTTATGGCAGACCTTGTTTCTTCATACCACACAGTTTTGAACACTGCTGTTGTTGCTGAACTCTTTGCATCTGCAGGACAGGCAGTGACATACACCGATGCTTCTCCGACAGTTGCAGAGTTGTATCCGAAATTGGTTGATGCGATTCAGAAGGTACAGACAACTTTCTTTGCTGGCCCTAATGTCATCATCATGCATCCACGCCGTCTCGGAATGATTCTTGCTGCTGTTGATGGTCAGTCACGCCCACTTGCAGTACCAACACCATCGTCTTCAGGTCAGCCTGCATACGCTTATGGTTCAGGTGCAGTGCAGTACGGAAACTCTGGATACAGCATTCTCGGATTGCCTGTATACACAGACGCAACCGTTGCTGTGAATAAGGGTGCTGGTACAGACCAAGACACCATCTACATCGGCAACACGCAAGAGTTGCACCTTTGGGAAGAAGGTTCGGGCGAGCCAATGATGCTTCGCTTTGAGCAACCAAAGGCTGCCGAACTAGATATCACCATGATTGTCTACGGATATAGCACTTTCACTGCTAACCGTTACCCAAATGCATGGGCACAAATCAACGGCACAGGGTTAATCACACCAACCTTCTAGCCCAAAATGCTGTGGGCAGGTGTAGGTTTTACCCTTTCTCCCTGCACCTGCCCCACCAGCAGAAGGAACAATTATGACCACACAAGTTGAAGCACTATTAGCCGAGCGTGAAAGTTATGTACGCCGAGGTTTAACTAACAGAGTTGCATCAGTTGATGCTGAACTAGCCAAGTTTGGAATCGGTGTTGAAACCGCTTCTATTGAACCAACTATTGAAACTGCCAGCCGAGCAAAGCCTCGTGCTCGCAAGCCTGTAGATGAATAATGGCAATCACAAACGGCTACTGCACTTTGGCAGAAGTCAAGGCTGCACTTCGCCTTACCGACTCAACCGATGACACTCTTTTAGAGAATTCAATTGAAGGGGCTTCTCGCCGTGTAGACGGGTACTGCGGAAGATGGTTTTATAAAACTACTGCCACAGCGGTATCTCTTATGCCGAATAATTTTTATCATGTCCCAGTTCAAGACATTGCTTCCACTAGTGGGTTAATTGTCAAGACCGACAATGACGGCAATGGGACATTTGAAACCACTTGGACTATTGGCACCGACTACATGGTTGAACCAACTAATGCAATATTAAACGGCAGGCCATACCGCAATATCCGTGCAATAGGTGCCAAAGTTTTTCCAATCAATATCCCGCCTAATCCACCGTTGGTGCAGGTAACAGCACAATGGGGTTGGGATGCAGTTCCTGACGATGTCCGTGAAGCGACAGTTCTTTTATCGATGCGTGGCTTCGCCCGATACAACGCTGCTCTTGGCGTGGTCGGCTTTGCTGACATGGCTATTCAAGTCCGAGCCGTAGACCCCGATGTTCGTGAGATGCTAAACCCGTATCGCCTACTGGCAGTTGCATAATGCCTGCCACAGTCGGTCAAGTTGCCACAGCCCTTCAGACAGCCTTAGCCACGATTTCAGGACTTAGGGCGTACTCGTACCAGCCCGAGCAGTTAAACCCCCCTATCGGGTTCCCAGTGCTGAATACGGTGACCTATCACGGGGCGATGGGTAGCGGTTTAATCACAATGGATTGGACTATCAATGTTGTTGTCGGCAGATATGTAGACCGAGTGGCACATGCAAACCTTGACGGCTACTTGTCTTACAGCGGGGCTACTTCAATTCGGGCTGCTTTAGAGACAGACCCAACTCTTGGCGGAGTCGTTCAAAACTTGATTCTTAATTCTTCAACTAATGTTTCAGCATTGGAACAAGATGACGCAGAATTCCTACAGGTATCGTCTACACTTACCGTGTACGCATAAGGAGACATATGACTACCTACAAAGTAACAAGCGACAACTTCACTCTTGCCCCTTTAGGTGCCAGTGTTACTGTTGCTGATTTATACGGCTTGAACATCGATGCGCTTATCTCTGGTGGGCATATCCAAGAACAAGCAAAAGTCCCGACAACCAAAACCGAAACTAAGGAATAGGAACCACAATGGCTGTCCTCGCACTAACCAATGCAACAATCACAATTAACAGTGTTGCGCTATCTGACCATGCCAATAATGTCACGGTCAATTACGAAATTGATTCAATTGAAGTGACCGCATTCGGAAGTGGTGGTCACACCTTCGCTGGCGGATTACAGAACAACAGCGTTGAGATTACTTTGATGCAAGACTTTGCAACTTCTAATGTTGAAGCAACTGTGTACCCACTCGTAGGAACTACAACCACACTGGTCATCAAGCCAACTTCATCTGCAGTTGGGGCTACTAACCCTTCATACACAATCTCCAATGCTTTCCTTGCATCTCACACTCCAGTCGCTGGTGGCGTAGGCGAGTTGGCAACAACAAGCCTTACATTCACAGGCGGAACCATTGTTAAGGCAGTTGCATAATGGCTGTCCTCGCACTCACTAACGCAGTAGTCACTATCGGTGGTACCGCAGTATCCGACAAATCAAACAATGTGACACTAAATTACGAAATTGACTCAATTGAAGTAACCGCCTTTGGAGATACAGGACATAAGTTTTCTGGCGGATTGCAAAACAACTCTGCTGAAATCACTTTGATGCAAGACTTCGCTGTGAACATTCCAGCCGGGGCTGCTACTACCAGTGTGGAAGCATTGATTTACCCACTCGTAGGTACGACAACAACTGTCACAGTTAAAGCAACTAGCGCATCCACATCAGCCACCAACCCTCTTTACACATTGTCAACAACCTTCCTAGCCTCGCACACACCTGTCGCAGGCGCAGTTGGAGAATTGGCAATGACCACCTTGAGTTTCACTGGTGGAACTCTCGTAAAGACAACCTCCTAAATTAAGGATTACCCGACATGGAAATGAAGTTTGTAGTTGTTTATAGCAACGGCGAGAAACAAAAGACCACAGCCCACTTCCCTGACTTCGTGATGTTTGAACGCACATGGAACAGAAGTGTGGCTAACCTTGAAACAGAAATCAGACTTACTGATATTGGCTGGCTTGCATGGAAATCTTTGCAACGAAACAAACTGACCGCCCTACCTTTTGAACCTGAGTGGCTCAATAGCATTTCAAGTGTTGAAATTGATGACGAATCGGATGTGACAGTCCCTTTGGACAGTCCAGCGCAACAGGGCGGTTAGCGTTTATATGCGTGGAGACTGGTATTCCTCCTAGTCAATTGCTTCTAGAAGACCCCGTGCATCTGCAAGCGGTATATGACATGATTGTTTGGCGCAATTCTCAAGCACCTAAGAAGTAGTATTGGCACATGGCTGATGTACGAAACAACATGGTGGTAGGTGTCGCCCCTGTTTTGCAAGCCTTGAAACGGTTAGAGCCTGAAACATTCAAGCAAGTCAGCAAAGACATAAAAAACAAAGTAGAACCTTTGCGTGCCAAAGTCGCTGAAGGATTCCCTGCTCATCCTTGGACATCATCTAAACAAATCAACTGGATTAAATATGGGCGTACTTCTAGGGGAAGAAAACCAGCCGGCGGTGCAGGCGCATCGTTTCCTAAATACGATGTGAAGAAAGCCAAAAGAGGCGTAAGTGTTGTAGTCGGTGGCAGGAAAATACGGAGGACTAATTCGTACCCGATTGTCCGCATCAAGCAATCAGACGCTGGTGCTTCAATCTTTGACCTTGCAACTTTGAATCGCACCGACAAGAAAGACCAGTTCGTTAAGAACCTCAACAAGACAGGTTCTCCATCACGAGTGATGTGGAAGCGTGTAAAAAACTATATGCCTTTAGTTGAAAAAGACCTTGACAAAATCATTGCGGATATACAATCTCGCTTTACTGTGCAAATTGCTAATGAAACAACAAAGCGTGCTAATTCGTCTATTCAAGCAAGGTCACAGAATCGCAACGCTTTCGGAAGGTTTGGTCTGTAATGGCAATCGTAATCCCAGTTATAAGTACATTTGATAGCAAGGGTGTAAATAAAGCCATTTCGTCTTTTAGACAACTAGACGGCGCAGGGCAGAAAAGTGCTTTTGCATTACTCAACGGCACAAAAGCACTCAACTCATTTGGTAAATCCGTTGTAAAAATCGGTGGCATCATGGGTGGCATTGGTGGCGTAATTGGTGGCTCGCTTATCAAGGCTGCACTTGAGTCACAAAAGGTTTCTAAACAAACTGAAGCAATCGTTAAAGCAACTGGCGGAGCAGCAAACTTATCAACTAAACAAATCTCAGACCTTTCACGGGCAATGTCCGTAAAGACGGGAATTGATGACGAGGCAATACAAACCTCGATGAACATGCTCCTTACTTTCAAGGCTGTACGCAATGAAGTGGGTGCAGGAAACGACATCTTCACACGAGCCTCACAGGCTGCTCTTGACTTAGGCAATGTATTTGGGTCTACAGACGGCGCTGCTAAACAACTCGGTAAAGCATTGGCTGACCCTGTTAAAGGTGTAAGTGCGTTAAAGAAGGCAGGTGTGGACTTCACTGATGCGCAACGCAAACAGATTAAAGCGTTTGTTGATTCAGGGAACATTCTCGGGGCGCAGAAGTTAATTCTTAAAGAAGTTGAATCTCAAGTAGGGGGGACTGCTGCTGCTACCGCTACAGACTTTGACCGGATGAAAGTAGCGGTAGGCAATGTGGCTGAGGACTTGGGAACTTTATTGTTGCCAGCGTTTGAGGCTGCATCTCGTTTTGTAACCGAAACTCTTGTACCGATATTTCAAAAGTTCTCTGACATTGTTGGGACACAAGGGCTTGGTGCAGGATTCAAGTTTCTAGGCGATGAAGGACTAAAAGCACTTGGCAAGTTAGACGGTTGGAAAGACCTTGTGTTCGGCGTAGTAACTGGAGTGGTTGCATTAAACATTGCAACAGGTATTTATACAGGTCTACAAACACTTGCCACTATTGCAATGTCTGCTTTTGGTACTGCTGCTACTGGCACCGCTGTTGCTATGAATGCTGCCTTCTTTGGTATTCCTGCACTCATTGGTGCGGTAGTAGTGATTGTCGCTGCTTTGGCTTTAAGGTTCAAGGGTTTCCGTGATGTCATTGGAAAGATGATTCCAGTCTTAAAGTTTGTAGCAAACTTCTTTTTAGACTCATTCGTTAATCCAATTATTTGGGGAGTTAATCAACTCATTAAGGCGTACAACGGTATTCCGTTCTTGAGTGATATCCCCATGCTTACTGAACTACATGTCGGTTCCGATAAAGCAAAAAAGTCTGTGGAATCTTTAAGTGATGAACTAACAAAGTTGAAGCCAAAACTTAAATTGAATGGCGGTGCAGTAATAAAACCACCTGTAGTTAAAAAACCACCTTCAACTGATACTGGCCCTAGCGCAATAGACAAAGCCAAGACCGCATTAGAGAAGTACACTTCTGCACTCAAGTTGTTTGGTTCGGAAACTAAAGCGTATGAAGCCTCAATTAAAGGCGTAGCAACCGCTACTTTAACCCTTGCTAATGCCACAGATAATGTGCGTGTAGCCCAAGATAAGTTTAATAAAATATCTAAGGGTTACGGGGCAGGAAGCAAAGAGGCTGCTGCTGCCACAACAGACCTTGCATCGGCAAGACGGGCTGCAACACGAGCCACAATTTCGTTACAAGATGCTACTCAAGGTGTAGTTGATGCTCAAAAAGCACTTGATGACCTTAAATCAGGCAAAACAACCGAAAATGCAACACAAGATTTGGCTTACGCTACTCAAAAAGTAGAAGATGCAAAAAAGAGCCTTGCCGATGCTTATATTCAAGGTGGCGACAAAACCATTAGTGATGCTGCCGAGCGTTTAAACCAAGCATATGCCGACCAAAAAGACGCTGTAGACGCTGTAAGACAGGCTAATGATGCTTCAAGCCCCGAGGCTATTCGCAAAGCCGAAACTGATTTGACACTTGCCAAACTTGACCAAGCCGATGCTCAAGACGCTGTAGCCCAAACAGCCCAAGATGTAATTGACAAACAAGCAGAACTAACAGCCATTATAAGTGGCGCACCTGCAACAAGCGATGCCTACAAAGACGCACTTAAAGACTTAACAGACGCTCAAAAAGAAGAAAAAGACGCTATTGACGGCGTAACTGAGGCTTACGATAAACAAGCAGAAGCGTTACTTGCTTTAACTAACGCCAAAAAAGGTTTAGCCACAGCCTCAAAAGGCACAACCAAAAAACAAGAAACATCAGCCCAAAACACAACAGGCATTGACCCTAAAACTGGAAAACCAATAGGAACATTTGGTGGTGGAGTTGGGATTGGAGACAATTTCCCTAGTATTGACTTCTCAAATATTGATTGGTCACAGGTTGTTCCATTTATGGCTGACGGTGGCATTATAAACAAACCAACACTTGCAATGATTGGCGAATCAGGTGCAGAAGCCGTATTGCCACTTTCACAAATGGGTAATATGGGCGGTAGCAACATTAACATTACAGTCCAAACAGGTGTTGGCGACCCTGTGGCTATCGGCAAATCTGTTGTTGATGCGTTACAGGCTTATCAGAGGCGTTCAGGCGCATTACAAATAAAGGTGGCATAAATGGCTTCATCATTCCCTACAAGCATTGACAGTTTTACAGACCCTCTTTCAACTTCACCGTTAAATAGTCCTTCACATTCGCTTCAACACTCAAACTTAAATAGTGCGGTGAACAAGATTGAAACCTACATGGGGTTGGTGCTTGTTACAAGCGCAACAGTTGGAACAGGCGTAACGAGCGTGACGGTTTCAAACTGTTTCAGCGCAACTTATGATTCATACAAAATAATTATGTCAGACACAGCAGGCACATCAGGTGCATGGTTGTATTTCAATGTGAATGGTATCCCTGCTCAATGGTATGGCAATTACCTTTACGCAAACTTTGCGAGTGGTGCGCCTCTTTCAGTTGGGGCTAATGGCGCAACTTACGCTAACTATGTTGGTGGTTGCGCTCAATCTACATTTAGTCTCAATATGGAAATAAACAATCCCTTTTTGGCAAAAGCAACTTTCGTTAATGCGCCGTTTGTTGATGCCAACACTGCAGGCACCGCCACTTATGTTCTTGCAACTAACGCTTCATACACAGGCTTTCAGGTTTATTGCAATGCTGTTACAATGACTGGTGGAACCATTCGTGTCTATGGGTATAGGAAATAAATAATGGAACCGATATTTGGAACTTTTCACGATGCACTCACAGGCGAAACCATTACACGGGAACTAACAGCCGAAGAAATTGCAGCACTACCAGAGCCAACAGAACCACTAACTGAACTTGAGTAATGGCTGTTCCTCTTTACGATTCCGCAACCCTCTATGACGCAACAGGTGTTGGCTATGACGGTGCAGGCGATGGTGTTACAACCATGCCTACATTGGGCGTGTTCATAGCGTTTGACGGTTCGCCATACGATGTTGAACCTGTATGGACAGAAGTAACAACCTATGTAACAAATGTTGATATTGACAGGGGCAGGTCAGATGACTTTTCACCTTTTGTTTCTACAGCCCATGTGACATTCCAAAACAACACACGACAGTTTGACCCGTTTAATACGGCAGGCACCTACTACGGGAAACTGCTTCCGAGAAAACAAATCAAGATTGTTGCAATGAATAACGGTATTTTGTATCCCGTCTTTCGTGGGTTTATGGAAGGGTTTCCTGTTTCTTTTACCGAGGCTGGATATGCCTCTACCGTGTCGGTGCAATGTTTTGACTTGCTGGCGTTGCTGTCACAATCACAAATGCCTAATGTACTTTATAACTTTACATATAACTATATTTTAAGGTACAACCCGTTATCAGGATTTTCTGATGGTTCACCTACAGTAACAAAAAACCCTGTTCACTATTACAGAGGTGATGACCAAATCCCTTCAACTACTATTTCAGACCAAGGAACACAAGCGTCTCCTTTATTTGGTTCGGTGGCTTGGTCTTACGGAATTCAATTGGCACCTTTGGGAAGTAAAAACTCAATTAACATTGGTCAATCAAACTCATTTACTTGCTCCACAGGTACAGGTGTTGCAACTGGTTTAACAGTTAATATGTGGTTTACTATTACCGACAAAACTAGTACGGCATATTTTCTTTATGTTGAATACGGCTCTGTTCGTATAAGAGCAAACATTGATGCATCAGGGTATTTTCATGTTGAAGTTAAAACACCAACATTTACTTGGGATGGTTATGACTACACTAAAAATAGTGGCGCAAAAATGCGTGATGGACAACCTCATTGTTTGAACATTATGTACACCCCTAGTGCTACAAATGCCTATACCTCTGGTACTTATGTTTATGCTTTTTTAGATAGTCAATCAATTTTGTCGTCTATTTCGGGCGGTTCTGCTACAAACACTTTAGGTGCTGATGTTGTAACTGTAAGCAATATTGTGTTTCAAGAATTAGCCGTTTATGATTTTTCTGCATACGCAGCATACGCTTTGTATAACTATGGAGCAGGCAAAATAACAGAATTTGTTGCTGACCGTTATAAGCGTTTAATTGACTACACGAATGTTCCGCAATCCCGTACTAACTACGCAGAAGTTAGTACCAATACTGATTGGGCAGGTTACCCATATAATGTTGTTTATGTAACAGATATTGATAATCAAGGCACACCAATAGTTGATGCGTTAAACAACACAACCAATGCCGAATATGGTTTTATGTTTTGCGACAAGAATGGCAAAATACAATTTAAGGGTCGTAATTATGTTTATCTCAATCCGACAAGCAACACAAACCAAGCCATACTTGGCACAGGTGGTATTGCATTTGAACCTCAAATAGATATGCAACTATCGGGTGACCAAATCCGTAATGATGTGACTGTCACATTTAGTGGTGAAGGTCTTGTAAATGCCACAAATAGTGGTTCTGTATCTGCATACGGCACAAACACTGAAACTATTAACACCCAAATAACCAACATTGCAATAAGTAGAACTCTTGCAAACTATGTGGCTACTGTCGCTGGCAACCTGACTACAAACCTTTCCCCGTTGCGGATTGGCGTAACTAAAACCACTGCCGACTATGCCACCATGCTTGGCTTAGAACTGCTGGATAGAACAACGGTTGTTGTCACACCAAAAACAGGTTCATCATTTACTAAGATTCAACTGCTAAACAAAATCACTCATAGCATTACAACAAGTAGTTGGGATATTACTGTTGATGGTTCTGAGCAGTACACAGCATGGTTTATTCTTAACTCATCAACTCTTGATGACGGATTCCGCCTACAATAAAGGACAATATGGCAGTCAAAACATTCACAACCGAGGTGCTTACCAGTGCCGATACGAACACCTACTTGGCTAACTCAGGGCTGGTGTATATCACTAGCGCAGTTGTTACCTCGGCAGTTTCTAGCGTCACAATAGACAACTGCTTCACAAGCACCTACAACAATTATCTAGTCATTGGCTCAGATATCGGGGGTAGTGCTTCTGTCGACTTGTATTGTCAGATGCGTTATGCAGGACCAACAACTCAATCAACTTCCTACTATCAAGGCATCGGTGGCATTACTTATCTTGGTGGACTTTCAACACCGTTATCGGGGA
>Ga0214919_10001926_pt1 | contig 33293 bp, 61 predicted proteins | sample LL1503_MetaG_FD_177994 | JGI IMG/M metagenome (GOLD analysis project Ga0214919, IMG submission 177994) | Freshwater microbial communities from Lake Lanier, Atlanta, Georgia, United States - LL-1503 | ecosystem: Environmental > Aquatic > Freshwater > Lake | place: USA: Georgia | collected... | reverse complement strand
GTAGTGGTTGCACCTGTACCACCATTCAAAACCGCAACAGTACCCGTCACATTAGATGCTGTACCAGTGGTGTTTTGGTTGAAAGTTGGGAAAGAGGTCAGACTTGCAGCCGAGCCACTTGGAGACAGAACATCTGTTCCTATGACCAAACCAAGGTTTGTCCTAGCCCCTGAAGCAGTAGAAGCACCTGTACCGCCATCAGCAACTGCCAAATCTGTGATACCTGTGATTGAACCACCAGTGATAGAGACACTGCTTGCCGCTTGGGTAGCAATTGTCCCCAAACCACTAATATCAGCAGTGGTCAAAGTAATAGCACCAGTACGCCCTGCAACTGAAATAACCAAGTTTGTCTGGTCAATCTTTTGCCAAGCAGTGCCGTTGTAGATTGCCCAATCTCCTGCCACCCAATCAGTGATGCCATTGAGATTGGTTGAGCCAGAAACGCTGACAACATAGTAATAGTTGCTTGTGCCTGAACTTGATGTAAGCGTAGGCGTATTTGTGGATGCGTTCCAAGTTCCCTGATAGCTTAAACCACCACTGATAGCACTGATTTGAGCCTGAAGGCTTGTTAGAGTATCAAGTACAGACTGAGAAGTACCGCCACCATTGGTAATAACTTTGATGCGTTCAGCAACATCAAAAGGAACAACCTCACCAACATTAATCTCACGACCATCATCAAGAGTGATGACAAGGCTACCATCAAAATCAATGCGAGCAGCGGAAACACCAGTGCCGTCAGAACCATCAACTCCATCACGCCCAGGAACACCATCTCGTCCTGCTGGCCCCGTTGACCCTGCTGGCCCTTGCTTTCCATCTCGTCCATCTTTTCCATTCTTGCCATCCTGTCCATCTTGTACAGAGGCAACTTTGCTCTGAATCTCGCCATTCAATTGAGCAAACTTTTGCTCCATGTCTGACTTGATCTTCTTCAAGCCTTGGATAACAAGTTCAGCGCCCTTGCCAATAGACTCGCTCTTGGCCTTGGCAATCTTCTCTGCGGCAGACTGTTGCAAAGCAGTAATGATCTCCATCTGCTGTTCAGCAGAGATTCCATCAATTCCTAGCTTACGCTCAAGATCGGCGATGTCCATTTAGGTCAATTCCCTTGAAAGACGATTGAGAAACTCATCTTCAACGCTCGACATTTTGCCCTTCTTGTCAGCCATTTGCAACTCGACAATCTTGGACTTATTCTTAATGTCAGCTTCTTTCAGCATCAATTCAGCAATCTTAACCCGCTTGTCAAACTCTTTTGAACCAGCATCATCTTGGTTTGGCAGGTTCTTAGTCATTGCCGCCATATTCTTTGCTTGCACTTCTTGGGGCATCAACTGAGCCTCAATTGACAGTTTCTGTGCTTCTGCACGATTTTGTTCAGCTTGAGTCGTATTGACAGCAATCTGAGCCTGGGCAGCTTGCATAGCCAACTGCTGTTGCATCTGAGCCATTTGCTCTGCTTGCGGGTTAGGCTGGCTCATCTTGTCCAACTGCTCCATCAGTTCATAGCGGTTGGTCAATGAAGAATTAGCCAAAACACCCTTCAGAATCAGTGGCAACACAGGGGTGTTGGGGCCAAGGGTCTGGAGCAAGCCAATGAACATCTGTTGCTCATGCTCACGGGCGATGATGCCCAAGGTAGCAGTAGGAATGAAGGTCATGTCCACAGAGGGGTAACGCTCTGGGTCAAACTGCATATACCTGAAAGCCGCCTTCTGGATGAATGGAATCAGGAAGTCTTCTTGGAAGTTCACCAGAGTACGCTTGTACTTCTTGATGATGGTGGCAACTGCCATAGACATACCGCCTTGGCCCATGTCCCTAGCACCAGCACTGACCATCCCTTGAGAATCCAAAGTTCCCGTGGATTGCAGGAGCATACGCTCAAAATCCTTGGCGGTGGTTAGGTTGTTGCCATCAGTCTGCCCAAACTTAAAGGGATACAGAATCTCTGAAGGTGCGCCATTGGTAAGAATGGCTTTCCCAGGCTTGACTTCAAACTTAGCGCCACGGGGCAGACGGGTTGCATCCATTGCAATCATGGGACTGGTGGTCAGCGCCAATGAATCCAAGTGGGAACGAATCTGAGCATCAATAGCCTTTTGCATATTGAAGGCTTTTTCCACTGTGCCACGCCCAAGCAGACGATTGGGAACAGTGTCATCTTGGTAGGTTAGAACAGGGCGATCCTTCATCATGTAAGGATTTGCCTCTGCTTTGAGCAACTGCCCATCATTGGCAATTACGACAATGGCCTCAACCATGTCTGAATATTCTTCAGCAGCAGAACTCTCAGGAAACAAATCAACAATGTTCTTGTTTTCTTCAAGGTTCTCTAGGTACTCACGGGGAACCAAGCCATAGTAGGTCAGCAACAATACCTTTTCATCCTGATACTGGCTTACCTCTTGGGTAGGTTCTAGGTCAGTGTCTTCATAGGTGGGCGTAATGTCTACTTTTCGGTAGATGCCACGCTCAATGCCCTCAACAATCTTGTGAATAGAGATGTACTTCTCAATTGCCACCCCCATGCAGTCATCAACTGAGGTTCCATTGGGGTCAAAAAGGAAGTTCTTTGGATTTACAGGTGAAATCTTGACCGAAATACGATCTTTTTCCACTACCCCAATGGCGGCTTGGCCCATTTGCCCAGGAATCGCTTGGGTAGAAGGCACAAACTGCTTTTCAGTCTTAACGACAATCTCGCCAATGCCTGTGCCGTAGATTTCTGCCATCAACTCAATGGCATCAATGGATTTACGAATCTTGTCCCGCTTGAAATCCTCCATCAACTGGGCTTTTAGGACTCCAACATCAATTGGGTTGTTGTTCACATCCCGAATGTCATCTTGAATATCAAAGAATTCGCCCTGACCAAAGATAGCTTCCATGATCTCAGCATGGCGGGTTTCTACAGCTTGTTGGGTGGCAGGGGTTACGATGCGTGAACGCTCAGACTCACGGGTTTTGTCTTCAGATGCCCACTGACCACGAAAGATTCGCTCGTACTCAAGCCAATCTGGGAGAAAGTTGGTATCTCTGTAGTCACGCCAGCGGTTGCAATGGTCAGTAACAAAATCAGTCAGTTCTTTATCAGCCTCAGTAGGCTCATAAAACTCATTTTGCTCTAGCTTTTCTTGCTTATCTGTTGCCATTAAACCCCCGATATGATGTCTACAGGCTCCCACTCATCATCTTCTTCACCCTCAAAGTAAGATGTGACAGCCAATTGGTCAATATAACTCAAAGCATCAGGAAGATCATCATGTACGCCATTGGCAGGAAACATCAAGAGTTGGTCAGTGAAGTCATCCCAATCTTCTTCAGAGTTCAGCACAATACGCCCATGCTCAAACCGCCCTTGGAGACTCCAGATAATTCTGTCTGTCTTTTTCCTGTTGCCATGCGTTAGGTCAACTATGTGCGAATATACATTATTTTTCCGCATCAGGTCACTGAGGTAGGGCAAAACAGCGTTTTTTAACGCCCCACGCTCAATTCCCACCGAAATTGGCCTGTAATCCCGCATCTTCATCAAGATTTTGGCGGCAGTTTCCCGAATATCCCACCGCCCGTGGTCAATCTCTTTGACAAACCACTTGCCATCATCAGTGACCTTGACCACTGCAATGGCACTCTCATCTAGTCTTTTTTTCGCGTTAGCAGCTTGTTTAGCCACTTCTTCAAATCCTGCCAAGTCGATTGCAATGAAGTAACTACCATACTCAGGTTCCACACCATATTTGATCCAATCTTCTTTAAAAACATCGCTTCCTGCGTTGTCAAAGGATGCTAAGTACTCTTGCTTGAAAGCAAAGGAACTTAGCGTTTTCTTGGCAGACTCAATCTCAGTTGGGTCTATCAATGGGTTGTCTTGGGTTGTGAAGTGCCACGACTTCCAATCTGGGTCAGATTCCTCTTGGCCCATCTTGAACAGATCATAGAACCAGTTACGACCCTTGGGAGTGCCAATGAATATGGCTCTGCCTTTTTTGTCTGACAAAGAAGCACGAATCACCTGCTCCCAGGCTTCAGGCTTAATGTCCGCAACCTCGTCTAGCACTGCATAGGTCAGAGACACACCTCGCAGGGTATCTGGTCTATCAGCACCACGAACATAAATCTTTGCACCATTTATCATGGTTATGTCCATGTTGTTGATATGACTAGCTTGGATAACATCCCGTCCAATCTCTAACAGCACATCCCAAATGATTTGCCTTGCCTGTCCATTGGTGGGAGCCACATAGAGAACTGCACTTCCTGCTGGGCAACGCAATGCTTCAATAATTAGCGTAGTAGCCGCTAACCTAGACTTGCCACAACGCCGACCAGCAGCCACAACCTTAAACCTTGTTTTGTCAGCAAATACTGTTTGTTGCCAAGGAAGGAGTGAGAAGTTGAGGTCAGACATTTTTTGTTTCTACATCAGTCACATCTTGCAAGGGTTCTATCTCTACGCCACCGATTCCAGTGATATTGATCGTGACAGCATTCCTTTGCTTACCTTCTTTCTCAAACAGACTGACAGGAAGCATCCGATCCATACAGAGTTTGAGCATAGCGGCCTGTGCTGGGTGTTCATCATTCATAGCAATCTCAATTGCTTTGTGAACGACATTGGAACCTGCGCTGTTTATCAGGAGGTCTTTGAGTTCTTTGATGCGCTGAACTTCAGTCTTTGGCAGAAGTGTTGCTGGCCTATCGGCATAGGTAGACATAGTGAACTTCTTGTTCACAGCACCCTTGGGCCGACCTTTTTTCTTCAGGTTGTTTGGCAGTGCATCAATCACATTCATACTTTACCCAGTTATGGAAGTAGTATAGGTTGTTGGCGAACCAGTTGTCATCTGGTTTGGGGCGCTTGACTGCATTCGCTCCCGTTGCAGACACGGGTGTTTGACTAGAACCACGACACCAACACGGCTGGAGACTGTCGAGCGGGGCGCTTCGAATGCGTCCATTCTCACTTCGCTTGCCATTTGTCAATCTCCATGCGTCTTGGCAACAACAATGTAACTCACTTTCTTTTGTTTGACAAGTGGGGTAAACCCTAGTACATTCTTCACGGGGCCATAACCCAGCCCTCCATGCGGTTGAGCCGACCAAGTGGGATAAACATGGCAAATCAGGCGAGTTTCTAGTAGGACTCCCTCAACGCTGAGACAGCGCCAGGGACTACCTGAACGGGGCAAAGTAGCTTGTACAAAGGTTGTCTGACAAACAACAGTTGTCGCCTAGGAACGCAAGTTCACGCATAAGCGTATAAACAAGAGGCTCACTTCTTTAAGAAGTACCACCCTACACGGGTAATGGCTATCGTCTGTACTTCTTAATGTCTGTAGCACCTTCTTCCTTCCCAACAAAAGCTAGTCATTTTTGTAGGCAATCCTAGTTTGGCTTTTCTTGTGGATGGGAGGCACCACAAAATCTCTCACACCACACACACCCCCTCCCCCCCTACAAACCCTTAAGGGTAAACCCTGTAAGAGATTGTGCGTAAGCACAAACCCTAATAGGGTAACTACCTACGGGTAAACGAGTAAGGGTAAACCCTGATAGGGTAAGTCCTACTAGGGAATACCCTGAGAATTAATTAACCGACCGGTCGGTCGGTTTATGCGTAAATTGCATAAGCACCATATTGGCCATACCTAGTAGAAACCCTAATAGTCAATCCCTACTAACATTAACCATCTGATAGCATTATCCTATTTAGTACTTTGTAGTTCATAGGGTTTTCATTCTATAAATAGTGGGGAAAACTAGGGTAAACCCTCTCACCGATCAACTGGCAAACCCGTTAATATTAGTGACCAAAGCAAAGAAGCTGCGGTTCTTCAATCAACTCAATAGGCGTAATATCATGATTATCAAAGCACGATTCACTCAAGACATTTCAACCCTGAACAAGTGGCTGGCAGCGTATCAAGCCACTAATGGCGCGGTTCAATTCTTCACTAGTGCGGTATTCACCAATAACAGCGAAATCATTGGCAAAGACCATGAAGTAATGTTCTTCATTGGGTATGTGGCTGGCATTGGTGAATCGGGCCTTGAGTCCGTTTCCAAGGTTTAAATTTAACCGGGGCTGCGGCCCCTTCAATCATTCTTCAATAGGTGTTACTTTGAAAAATCCGTACAAAACCATCATCAAAAACCTTGGATTGACCTACAAAACAATTCTAGGCGAATCAAGCGCAAAGACAATCAAAGGGGAAACCATAGGTTACCTTACCGGGATTGTCTACCTAAAACCCGATCACACTATCTGCGCCATGGCTGCGCTGGCTGGCTGCATGGCTGGATGCCTAGAATCGGCGGGCCGTGGTGCATTTAATAGCGTACAAAACGCACGAATAGCCAAAACCCGGTTTTACTATGACCATCAACAATCGTTTTTGTTGTCTTTGGCTGCGGATGTGTGGACATTACAAAACAAGGCCAAAAAACAAGGGTTTATCCCTTTGGTGCGACCTAATGGCACAAGTGATATCCCTTATGAGAATTTAATTGTGCATGATGGCAAAAACATCTTCGAATTGTTTCCCGATGTACAGTTTTATGACTATACAAAACACCCAGGCAGAAACCTAAACGGTAAAACCCCGGGAAATTATGACCTTACCTATAGTTTTTCTGCGATTACCCCAAAACCCATATCGATCAAGGGATTGACTAATCCCAATAATTCTAGGGTTGCTGTAGTTTTCCAAAAACAAGCGGATATCCCGGACAATTTTAGGGGCTGGCCCGTCATTGATGGGGACAACACCGATGTGCGACACATTGAACCTAAGGCCGTTGTTGTTGCATTGTATGCAAAGGGTAAGGCTAAACGGGATATCACCGGGTTCACCCAAATTAAGGGGGTTCATTATGCATAAGACCAAAACAATTAAAATTGTCCACAATAAATTACTAGGGGGCTGGTTTATTGTCAGGGGGCCACACCAAACCCCTATCGGTGGCCGATTCGATACCAAAGAACAAGCACAGCAACACCGGGATAATGTTCGGGCATATTATCAGGGGGCCGCATCATGCAAAAAATAATGGCTGCAAAATACCCGGGCCGCTGTAGCGTATCGGGTTCACCTATATATCCGGGTGATACCATTAAATTCGATACATCAACCCGTAAAGCATGGTTATGCGAACATGACGATATGGGTGTTTACTTTGCACAGCGTACAGCAACAAAACCGGGTTATATCTCGCACGTTTTTAATGTGGCCGGGAAAGATTATTACCAAAACAAGGGGGGCCGCTGTATCGATGCACCATGCTTCGGGTGTTGCAATATTTAATAGCGCATAAACTGAAACACATCCTAAGGGGTGTGTTTTGGCCTATACGCTGTGTTTAGGATGTTTCCCGGCATTTTCCGGGGTTGAATAGGTGTTATATGTCAATTTATAAAGAAAACGGGTTTGATACCCGTGCGGATTACTTAATTGATCTCGCTGATACTTATGGGATTGATCAATCAATTGTTTTTGCCATGGCCGACATGCTTGGCAAAAGTGAGGATTTTGATGGGTTGATCAATACATTAGAAGATATCCAATTAGAAGGGGGGTTTTAATGGAAACCATCGATAAAATTGTGTGCTGGGTGTGTTGTGGGTGTTTTGCTGCCCTTTGGTTAATCATTGGATTGTGGGGTTAATCATGGATCAAATTACATTGGACAAACGGGCAGCTTATGCCCTTGGTTTTTATCATGGGTTATATGGGGAATATGAACCTAATAACCCGTTTATGGATCGGTATTATGCCGAATATAGGGCAGGGTATGATTCTGCAATATTCGATTTTTGTGGGATTATGAACCCTGAAGAGGTCAACCAATGACACAATCCCAAGCATTAACCCAAGCCCTTGTTTTAGCCATCATTGCACCAGATGATAATAAAGCGGCCCAAGCTTCAACCCTTGCTATGCAAATAGCCCAAGGGCTAACCAAAACCCAAGTAAACCGATGCAAAGCCCAGGCATTGAAGATGATAGGGGAAAACCCTTGATATATGCCACATTAGCCCTTTTGCTTCGCATATTGACTAGAAAACGATAACATTAACCACTAACTAAGCCGCCTTCGGGCGGTTTTTCTTTGCCCACTTTTAAGCCCTTGCAAGCCCTACCATGTAGGGTGCATTGGGTTGACCAAGAAAAGCCCCTTAAAGCCCCTTTTAAGCCCTTCTAGCGGTATTTTTTGGGTCAATCATCATCTTGGTTCGGCAGTGTGGTGACAAGGCCCACATAATTGAGGTTCATTTCAGGGTCAAGCCCACAATTGTAAAAGTGCCCTGCTTGGTCGATAGCGACCTTCAACCCTTGCGTCATGTTACCGCCGCCGATCAATTCCAGAATGGCCCTTTGTTCTGGGCTTAAATCCAGTTTAAAGTCCGTCTGGGTTCTTGATGGGTTTATCTTGTTTGCCATTAATCTGCTCACGCCAATAAAGTGCAATTAATAATGCCTCTGCCCTGTTTCCGTCTTTTTTCCTGATTAGCTTGGCTTCAGGCCAAAAACTACGGGCTAGGTCTAGGCTTTCGTTTTTATCGCTAGTCAGGTGGAAATACTTTTTCCATTTCTGGGGGGTTACCAAATGAAAAGGGTAACGGGTTAATTCAGCAACCGCTGATATAACACCGACTGCGCGCCCGAATTGGAAGCTACTTGCAACGCCTTGGTTTGGCATACTATGGACGGATTCCATGCAAATCTCTGCCCCTTCCCTTGGATCAATGCACCGCAATATCATATTTTTGAATACGAGGGGCAATATATTTTTATCTCTATGCTCGATCATAAAAGAGTCCAAATAATCGCCATTTGAATCCAATGCACCAACTGCGCCACTGATGGAACCCGGGTCAAGCCCGATCCAAATCGTCATTGTGGGCTTTCATGGTGTTGATTAAATCGGTCGAAATCCCAAGCCATAGGTATGTTGGGCATTTCTCTAACTCCTGTGCCCTGTGCCATGCCTGACCCTTCCAGCCTGGAGTTTTTGCCATTAAAACAAGATGGGCCAATGTCTCCTGATACAACAAGGGCATAGTCGACAAGGTACTGTGCAACGGCAAGCCCTTGTTTTCGTTTGTTGAGCAAATGGTGTGCTTCATCTTTGTTCATTTTGGTTTCCTGTCATCTTTTCTTTAAAGCCTTCATAATAATCACCACTGTTCATCAATCGGAAAATCCCATCACCATTTTCAAGGCTGGCCCTGTCCATGATGTAGTCTCTATATTCCAATTCGAGTCGAAATGATCTCATGGCGGCTTCAAATTGATGTTCAGTCATGTCTGTCTGCTTTAATTAGTTTCTTGTTCTGAGTTGGGCTAATCGCTGGCGCACTTCCTGGGGCATTGGGGTTGCCTTGGCAATGTCTGCCTTGATCTTGGCTAGGGCAGGGTCTACAAGCGGTTTAAACGCTATTTCAGGCACTTCTGCACCATCCCAGCGTTGTTGGTTCAGATACACCAAGGGAGCAGGGATAAACGCCCCATTTGCCTTTAGCCACTGCTCTGTGGTCTTCATCCAAGCAACGTGCTTCATTATCTGATCTGCTTGGGTATCGCAGTAGGACTTGTCCCAAACCTTCTTACAGGCCGATTTAGCCCCTTTTCTGGGACTACTAGGCCAAGCCTTCCAAAAGTCTTCAAACATCTTGTCTCCTGCTTAGAATTTTGCTCCAAATCAACCCGCCGACAATCTTGGCAACGAATTGCAAAGCAACAATGTGCAACAACAACCCGCCAAAAGCAATTGTGGGAAACACCAATGAATCAACGGCAGCCCCAGCAATATTTGACCCATTTGAGCGAATCATCCAAGGCTTATCACGCAAGAAATGATAGGCGATTGTGTCGGCACTCATGGCAAGGGCAAATGCCAGAAATGAGGCCAAAGCAATTGGCCCTGCCGCTGGATTCCACAAGTAGGAAACCACACTTGCTGTCGCAATCAATCCACCCATTTTCAAGACCAGTTTGTCGTTTTTCCATTCTTCATGGAGTTTGTCCCTCAATGACAAGTCCAATCCAATGAGAACAAAGGCGTTTATAGGGCTAAACCAAGGGCCAAACCATGCCACCAACAGATTGGCAGTAACTAGGGCGGCTATGTAAATTGCTGGATAAATCAAATCAAAATCTCCTGTAATGGTTTTTGTTCCCAGAGGGTTGGTGGATTGGTGGAATCTATGCGCTTTGCCATGCAACCCGCACAAACCTGTTTTTCGGCATGGTGTAGCGCCACATTGGTGGAATCTGCACTAGCCAAGGGCCAAGGGCCAGAAGACAGTCCTAGCATCCTCAGTCCATGCACCCAAGGCAATTGCCGCCCAAAGGTGTTTGTCATGGCATTGAACGCTTCATCCATCTTGCCGCACCACTTGGTAGTGCCGATTTGCCAGAATTCACCAGCCGATCCAAAGCAAACTCGTCCCCAGGTGTCGCAAAGTTCAAGAAGGTATGAAATTGGCAATCCTAGATGCCAGACAGGAATGCCAAACTCTTTGCGAAAGGGCCAAGTTTTGACCATTTCCTTCTGTTGCTCAACAGTCCCATCAATCACATCAGGCACTACAGCCCAGTGTGGATGCACCAGCAAAGGCTCAACCCATTCGTAGAATCCATTGATATCAAAGGTCAAACCACGGGTTTTTGCACTAAAAGCGCCGTTGTCCAGCATCAAAGACTGTCCCAAGCGCAAACATCTCTGTAAGTCATCAGGTCTGGCATAGGACACACAGAAATGCTTGCCACCCATTGTTTCTATGGCTTTGATGGGTGATATTGGGGTTCCATGATAGTGAATCATTTGCTGCCAAACATGATGTGTTCTTTGAAATCCTCATAGAGTTCGCCTCTCTCCATCAATCGGATTAGCATCTCTCCATTGCCAACATTTCTGCGCTCCATGATGTACTCAGCATACTGTTGGTCGAGTTCGTAGGTGTTCATTTTGTCCTCAAACTCTTCTTCAGACATAGGTTCTCCAAGGGTGGATAGACTGAGTATCCTTCCCTCTCCAGACTTGTCAGTGTTCATTATTGACTCCTATTAAGATTGAAAAACTAGAAAAGCCCCAAGTGCGCTTGACGGGTTGATTCGCTTATACATCTGGCCTTGTTTTCCACCGTGTACCAGATGCTTCAACAGTCGCTCAACCAACGCTGTTCGCCTTTTGCCCTTGGGTGTGTAGGGTGCGGTGTTTTCTTCCATGCAGTCCATGCAGACTCGTTACTATCGTGTGGAGTACGGTCTAGAACGCAAAAGGCCACTTACTGCTGCGCTCCAGTGATTGCCCCACTGTCCCTTACGGGTAAACGCATGAGTAAATGGCCTCATGTTTCGTCTATGCGGGGCAATCGCTTTGACAAACGGAATGTACACCATAGAAAAACAGGTTGTCAAGTAGGGGTTTTCCTGAGTACAAAATTATCTCCAAACCTGCTAGGAAGTTGTAAGAAGTCGTAACAACCTCTGCGAAACACATTCCTACGCAGTTCCTTGCCATCATACTTTTCTATGGTTGACCCATTTTCAATCCGCATGGCTGCACCTGACACAGCCCGATTCATCTCCATGCGCCCATATTGGGTCAGATGCCACTTGTCATCATGGAAGATCACATAACCAAAACGCTCCAGTTCTGGTAGGTACTTGGCATAGTGAAAGGACACAGCGTTGTTATCTGTTGCGCTGTGGGTCATGTCGAGCATTGACCTTGGGCCACTAGACAGCCGTTTCAAGATGATTCGATGGGTCTGGTTTAAACGCATTTGCTTGTCTCCAAAAACGCCAGTATGATGGTATTTATAGTTTTTTGCACTAGGGAAAACACCTATTCCCTGCATCTTTTTTCTGTGCGACAGTCCTATCACTGCAATACCGCAGTGGTCAACAGGAGTTACGAATGCCAACTGATGAGGAAAAATTCAAATACGAGTGTTGGGCGATTGTCCAAGAACTTGATCCAGATGATATAGCTGATTCCATTGTGGACAGCGTTGCCCTGGTGGAGGCCATCAAAGCAAACCATGCTGAAGATGTTGCATCAATCGTGATGAAGCGAGTGGAACTCAAGGTGCGCCGCCTTGCTGAACTACGGGTCTTTGATGTTGTCAAAACCCCTTGGGTGGATGACATTGATGAACTGCATGAGTACCGCAATCTTCGCATTGAGCGAGTTCAAAAAGCACTTGATGAACGAAAGATCACAGCGGCTAAAATGGATGGCCCTTTTCAACAAATGTTTGATGAGTGAGGACAACATGAAAATGAAATCACGCTTACAAGAAATCATTGGAGACAATTCAGATGAAACATTTGACGATTGCGATCAAACGAGTCCTATCCTATTTCGAGATTGTGACTTTGCAACCCAGCTTGCCTATCTTGCTGAAAGACAAAACACCAGCAAAGATGACCCTACCAACAATCTCAATCACAGACCCTAAGTTTGTCTATCAGAGTGCAGCTTGCACAGACATAACTCAAACATTTGAAAAGGCAAAAAATGAGCGACTTCAACGACTACAGCACGATGCTGATGGCAATCGAAAACAGGACGAAAGCACTGTCACACAAGTGCCTAAACAAAAACTTCGCAGGGTTCACGGGTGACATTACTTCAATCCATCATGAACTAACGATGCTGACAATGTGGATCACACAAGCACAAGGAGAGCAAATTAGGGAAAACACCTATAGAATTCTCAACAAAGTCTGACACAATTAAATCTCACTAACAGGAGTCACGAATGAATGTATATCAAAAACTGAACGAGGCTCGTGATGAATTTCACCAAGCCAAACTCAAGAAATCAGGTCACAACAAGTTTGCAAATTACTACTATTTTGAACTTGGTGACTTTGTAATACCCGCACTAGAAATCTTCAAGCAAATTGGTCTTACTTCCATTATCAGCTTTGGCAAAGATGAGGCCAGTATGACGATTGTGAACAACGATAAGCCAGAAGAAAAGATTGTTCTGACAAGCCCAATGTCTTCAGCAGCCCTCAAGGGTTGCCATGAAGTGCAGAATCTGGGCGCTGTTCAGACCTATCTGCGCCGTTATCTCTGGGTGGCTGCGCTTGAGATTGTTGAGCATGATGCCTTGGATGGTACTGTTGGTTCAGACAAGAAGGTTATCAAGCCCACAGATGGCGCTATTGTCTCCAAGGATAGACAAAACATCATTGCAGATGTTGCGATTGCCATTGCCGACAGAATCAATGCAGATGACATGATCGGGGCTTATGATGAGTATTCTGGAATCACCGACCAGGAGGAAAAGGTGGCGTTATGGGCATTGCTTCCAAGCAATGTTCGTAGTGCTTTGAAGAAACATGGCGAATCTTTGAAAGGCTAATATGGAAAAGAAAGACAACTCTGGCGTTTTGTTTAAGAACGACAAAAAGGAATCAGCTAACCAGCCTGACTACAAAGGCAACATCACTGTTGATGGTCAAGAATATTGGCTCTCAGCATGGATCAAAGAGGGCAAGAGTGGCAAGTTCATGGGCTTGGCAGTCAATCCCAAGGATGCACAACCTCCAGCGTCTAATCCACGCAAGGCAAAAGACATTGATGACTCGGATATTCCCTTTTGATAAACCTCACGGGGCTGCGGCCCCATTTGATAGGAGCATAGTATGGAAACTAAATTTTCTAAGATTTTAAGTACCTTTTACGGCCCAAACAAATATAAAGGGGATTTGATTGAAAAACCCATGCCAAACCATAGTCGCATGGTGAACTCAATTGCCAGATGCCCTTGGCATAAAGAAATTACGGCTAGTTTATTGGCTGACCATAGCAAAGGAAACTTTCATTGTTTGTCTTGTGGCGCGAAAGGGTCTTTAGTGGATGGCGCAAAAAAAGGTTTTCTTGCATTACAAAACGAAAATGTGTAACTTTTTATTTGATAGGAGTTGATGATGACAAAATTAAGCAACATTTGGTTTGATGGCATGGTTGAAAAGTTCTTTGGAACACCAGCATTCAAACTCTCTCGCAAAGAAGACCCTGCCACTTCCCATATGGCAGCCCAGGCAATTGACACCACAAAGATGGAGTCACTGGTCTTTGAAACCATTGCAGCCTATGGGCCAGATGGTTGCATCTCTGATGATGTGCTATCCAAACTGCCATTCCTTCCTTATTCCAGCGTCACAGCCCGTTACAAGGCTTTGCTCGACAAGGGATTCATTGAGATTATTGGCACTAGAAATGGCATTTCTGGTCGCAAACAAAGGATCATGCGTAGAGTAGGGTAAATCCCTATTCCAATGTCTGTCAGACAAGGCAGAATTGGCGCATGAACCAACAACAAACAACCCGTTTAAACGCTTTCTGGCAGGATGTAGAGGCTCACAAGGCTCTCAATCCATCCTTGCCAGAGAGTGCCCTTGTAATCCTTAAATCCGTGGCTCTGGATGCCCTCCTTGCCGCACAAGACATTGAACAGATAGGAGTGAATGATGCAAACAATTGAATTTGTGCCTTTTGAGTGGGATGACGCTGACTTCAACCCAGAAATTGACCGAATTGAGGTCGATTATGAGTGGCATGAAGGAGACAATTCTGTTGGTCTTATTTCATATTGTGAAAAGAAGGTTAAATGGATGCGTTTCAACCTTGAAATCAAAGACATTACAGACGAGTTATCTTATGCTGATTTGGCTTATTTGAAGCATGAAATCAAGCGTAATGATGATGAATTTATTGTTGATTGAGGGTAAAAATGATAGAGAAAATCCACACTTATACAGTCCAACAACCTGGTGTCATGGATGACAGGATAAGGGTCAATGATGGTGTTGCCTATCGTTGCACCATCTGTGGATTGATCTGGACTGATGAGGCCAAGGCAGTTAAGCATGAGGAGATTCCCCATGAAAGAGCCTGAAGATGAGGCTTTTGATGAACTTGCAAAAAGACAAGGTTATTGGAATATGCAAGGTTCACACAAGCATCAAATCATGCAACACATTGAGAATAAAGAGCGCAATGATGTGATTGAAGAAGTGGCTCAACACATTGAAGAATGTACTCTTGCATTTGGCAGAGACACAGTGGCATCTTTTGCGTCATATATCAGGGGAATGAAGAAATGACACAAGAAGCATTGAAGCTGGCGCTTGAGGCGCTAGAGCCGTTTACTACTCCTAATTGGGCTGGTAGCGGTGTTGATAAGTGCAACGAAGCCATCACCGCCATCAAAGAAGCCTTGGCACAGCCAGAGCAAGAGCCTGTGGCGTACCTTGTTTTATTTGAGGGTGCGGGGAAATTGTTAGAGTTTACAAAAGGCAATTACTTGCATGGAGCAAAGATAGAACATATACCCCTATACACCTCCCCACCACAGCGCACAGAGCCTGTCATCGACAAGTCAGCGGCAATTCGTATTGCTACTGCATTGGGGTGGACACCGCCAAAGGGAAACACATGAAAGCAAGACAGGTATTCATTGCCATGATGACGGGCAAGGGCTACACCCAAGAAGAGCTTTTTTGGGATGGGAAGAAGTTTACTAACCAAGCTATTACTACCCGCTGGAATTACTTTTTAATGGGTTGGGAAATGCGGGGTGTGATGTGATTGAAACTGTAATCACCATCTTTGCCATAGGCTTTGTTGGCATTGCGTTAGCCATTGGAGGCGTTTGCCTGATGGTTTGGATGGCACTTAATGAGGACTGAAATGCCAAGACCTAAGACTGAATTAACCTTTGTAAACAAGACTGTCAGCGCACGACTTAGACCCTCTGAATACAGGGAGTGGGTGCGCCTGGGAGGGGTTACTTGGCTACGCCAGCAACTATCTCAAAGCATCAAGAGCCAAGAACCGCAAAAGCCTCATTTGTATGCTTTACGCGATCATCTAGGCCGATTGTTCCACCGTTAATCTTCTTGGTGAGTCCAACCCAATCAGCAACTTCTGCAAGGTTGTTGCAATTGTGGGTTGACCAGAACCAACCAGCAGTCAGTGCCGCATACTTAGGCGTTGCTACAAGGTCAGGCTCCATTACAAAGTCTATTCCCAAGGCTTGACCAGCATGGAAGTAATTAGCATGGCCCGTCAACTGGATGCACCCACGGCCTCTAAACCTATACCCATCACCAGATGCCTCATCTCTATTGCCCATGCGTGAGGAATACACCTTGTTGGCAATCTTCTTTGGATTCCTGGCATATTGGTTGGCAATCTCCATCGTTGGAAACCTTGTTTTCCATAGTTTCATCAGGGTTTCAGCCCTGTAATTAAGATTTTCTTCAAGTATTTTGAAGTTACCGCACTCATGCCCACATTGACCAATGAATGCCGCTTGTTGGCGCTGTGTGGCAATGCCAAACTTGGCAAAAGTGTCGTTCAGAGCAGGAACCCACTCAATGCCAATATGCAGTCGTTGGAGTTGTTCAGCGTTTACCATTGATTTGCTCCCTTACTGATTCGTAGGTTTCGATGCAGGAGTTGAGTTGGGCTGTGTTTCTGTCCCCGTCTGCTGCGATGGCAATAATAGCTTTAATAGTCTCTCGCTCAAGTTTGTCTCTTGCTTCGTCCCTATCTCTGGTGGCAGGGGTGGCATCTGTGGCGGTTTGTACGCAACTTGTGGGGGCTTGGATAGGAAGCCGCAGCTTGCCAGCATCAGCAAGAGAATTAAGGTCAGACTGTTTCTTAGAAACTTCATTTTTGGCCTTTCGCAATGCACTATCTTTGTCGTTCAGGGTCTGATTCAATGCTTGTTCAGTCTCACGGGATTTCTCATTTAACTTAGCAATTTCCGCTTGCATCTCAGCATCACGATCAACCCATCCTTTGTGATGACCATAACCAAAGGCACTCCCTACGGCAACCATCACCCCAATAATTATCCAAGGGTTAAGCATACTGACCCTCTCTCCTTGCCAAAGCAATTTCCTCACGCACAGAGTCAGGTTCTAAGTGAGTAGGTGGCGTTGTAGGAGGTGGTGGTGGAGTCCAAGTTTCATCCAAAGGAGGATTTACCCATACAGGCATAGCATTGGATGGAACTGCTGCGACAGTTGCGACAGGAGTGCTTGTAGAGGTGCTAGGAGGCGTTGTAGGAGGGTTTATTGCCTGAGTGACAGCACCAACTGCCCTCTTGCCCACAATGCCGCCAATACCACCCACAATCAACAACACAATGTCATTAAGCATCTTTGTGTAGGCTTGGTCAATCGGGGCCATTGACTTGATTGGTTGGACAACAAAAGTCACCGAATAAAGCAAGGCAAACACGATACCAGCCAAGATGATGGTAATCATCACGACTACAAAGCCCCAAATCCTGACTTCAATTTCGTCTGGAGTTAATTTACTTTTTAGCATCTTCAACCTTCTTTTCTTCAACTTTGTTTGTCAAAACAGGGGCTACAAGGTATTCAGGACAGGTTTGGGTAAATAAACAACGAGGCTTCTGGCATTCTTTGAGTTCAAAGTTATCTGGGTTCTGACAGGCATATCGGTATCTATCTTCACACCCTGCCAATAACAAAACGCACAGCAAGGAAATGGTAATCACAACATATAAAAACCTATTTTGGCTCATTGCGTTGCCTTTCCATTTGTTGACGCTCATATTCTAGTTGTTGGCGCAATCTCTCCATGCGCTCAATCTGCATTTTGCTCTCTCTTTGTGCAGCCAATGTGTCATAGTAAATGCTTCCCAACAGCGGCAACAGTAGGACAAAGACTAAAACCATAGCAACTAATGCTACTAGAAACCCCATCTTAATTTCCTGTCCATCGTTAGTAGGCTGAAGAATAGGATCAGGTACAGGACGAACACCAAACAAACTGCCCCGTAAATGGCCTTGTCCTGAATTGCGCTTATTACCTTTCTGCGTTGCCATTCAACCTCTCGCTGTTTCTTTTCTTGAGCCAACCTTGCTTCTTCTTGTTCAGCAATGATGATTACTCTCATCTGGTTCACCCTGGTGTACAAGTTACCCAACTCTGGGGGTGACTGATACACCATAATCTCACGAATCTCTTTGGCTAACTTCTCAAACTGAGTTTTGGCTAACTCTCTGTTTAACGCCGACTCCATGATGTTTTGATTCGGGTCATAAACAGTCTTAGACTTTTCTTCTTCTTCTCTAATGTGGTCTGCAAGCTGTTGCTGAACCTTGAAGAACTGAGACAGATTCGCCGCCAGATCAGCCACAACTCTACCTTCATCCCAAATTTCGGCCTCAGCCTTTTTTGCTTTGGGCGCAACTGGAGTTGCTGTGGGCTTGGGCTTTTTCTTCTTGAAGAACCCAAAGAAGCCACCAACCTCTTCAGCAATAGCCGTGACCTCTTTAACAGTCTTTTGGGCTGCGGCAACAGTTCCCTTGACCTCTTTATAGAGTTCACAGCCTTTGCGAATAGCTGCGACACAGCCATTTGCCATCGCCAGAAGGGTGAGAGGATCAATCTTGCGCCCCTTACATTAGCCCACGGGCCTTCATTTCAGTTTCGTATTCCATGAGAGATGGGATAGGCGCTGTTTCCTGTGTTGCAGAAGGCATTTCTGGGCCAACAGTCTCAAGCATTGGGCCAGCACGAACACCACCAATAGCCAAGGCTTTTGCAAGAGTTTGAGTTGCCCCAATAGCCTTGTCCAAAGTTGTTTTTGGCTTTGACAAATCAAGCATTGCTTTTCTGTAATCTGGGTTATAGATAACATCAGCAAATGCTTTTGGGCTTGCAATGATGTCCCGAATTAACGGGATAATTTCTCTTGCCTGGAGCCTTGTTCTCGCACTTCCACCCAAAGCACCAGTAATACCATAAGCATCGCCAGCAGCAATCCCAGGCGCTCCAGCCGCAGATTCAGATTGAAGTGTCCTACGCATCCAGTTCATTGCAAGTCTTGCATCAGTAGCATCTTTTGCATTTGGAAATAGATTGGCGAAATCACTGCTTTTTTTGTCAAGTTCTTTGAGTGCAATGTTTATATTAAATGTTGGATCGTTTATCGCCCCGCCTTTGGCTTGTGCAGCAGACAAAACATCATCAAAATTCATTCTGCGAATTGTGTTTAAAACTTCATTTACTTGAGAATTTGGACTGTTTTGCATCACTTCAACAAGAAACTGTTGCTGAGATGGAGGCATCTTTTTTAGCTTGGCAAGTTCAACCTCTGGAACCAAGTCAGTAACATTTTGAACATCAAATGCCTTTGTCAATGGTCTATCAGAAAACTGTTCAATTTTTTGAATGTTTTGCCTGAACTTATCACGGGCATCGACAAGTTTATCTGCGCCAGGAACTCCAGCATCAATTGCTTCATCAAGGGAGTTTTTAAACCCGTTTAACACCGATATTGCAATTCCTTTTGCTTGACCAGGAGCAACGCCCTCAAAGATGTTTCCTTTGCCAAAATCTGCTTTTCCAGAATATGCTGCCTCACCCCATGCAGACAAGTTTTTCTGCAATCGATCAATGTTTATTTTTAAGTTTGATGCAGGAATAGCAGGAGTAACTGTTACAGATGCTGGAGCGCCAGTTGGCCCAAGAATTGTCGATGGGGTTGTAACTGATGGAGTTGCTGGAATTGCATACTCATCAATAATTTTTTGCAAAGCATTTCTAACTGGGTCAAGTGCTTTTACTTCTACTGGTATTTCTCCCAACTTAGACTGAATAACTGAAACAACTGGCGTTGTATCAATCAATCCACCAGCACCTTTTGCGGCACTAAAGTCTTTTGCAGCGTCACTTCTCAGCTTTGAAGAAAGCGATTTGCCGTAGTTGTTAAAAGAAGAAACAACTGCTTGAACAGCATCTAGTGGACTCAGTGTTTTGTCGCTTGCTTTGTTAAACAAGTTTGTTAAAAAAGACTCAACATCATAAGCCTGTGCTTTCTTAAACTCAGATGGCAATGCTCCTGTTGATGGTTCAGCAGAAATTCTTGCTTCTGTTGCTAATTGCCCTCTGCCTAATCCAAGTTCACCAGGGGTAAGTCTTCCTACTCTTGCTAACTCACTTGTTTCTGCTGTTTGTGGGAAAAGACCTGCTGGCTTTGTCATTTGTTGACCAGCAACAGTAAGGCCGCCTTTTGCTGCATAAGGAGACATTTGCAAGGCCAATTGAGCAGTTGGACTATCTGGCGCAACTTGTTGTGCAAGAACTCCAGTTGTTCCAGAAACACCAAATTCCCCAAGAGTTCCCTTGGCTCCTCTACCAAACAATCCTGGCACACCAACAGCAGTCAATGCCGCAGCAGGAGCGCCAGCCTCTCCAAATTCATAAGCACCACGATAACCTTGAATTGATTGAATGTTAACGCCAGTGAGATTTTTTACAGCATTTGCAATTCCTGCACTAGAAAAAGCATTTGGGTCTTTGCTTCCTTTTAGGTAGTCATACAAGTTTCCCCATCCACCAACAAGACTGACAATTCCTTTAGCTGAACCTTTAAGCAAAGATTCGCCAAACTTTTTGAATTCAGAGACTCCACCTTCTTCTGGATCAAAAACAGATTGACTAGATGTTGTCAATCCCCTGCGTTGCATTTCTGCTTCAACATCTTGTAGGCTGCTCATGGTTTTTTCTTGCCTTTCAATTCATTAAATTGCTTCATCAATTCTTCATTACTTAATTCTGATAAAGGCTTTGGAGCATTTGCGCCTAAATTAACAATTGGAATTGTTGGAACATATCCTTTAAGTCCTTTATTTTCTCTTGCATAGGTTTCCAATCTGGTTGTTTCTTCAACAATTCCTTGATTCTTTTTAACCATAAACTCAATAAGTTGTTTACGGGCTTGTGGACTGTTCTCCAGTTGAGGAACAAGACTTTGGATAAATTCACGATCTGCATTTGAAAATCCTGACCCAAGTCTTCCACCAAGAGTAGCAAGAATTACATCGCCAGCAGTCTTTTGGTAATTTTCAGATTTTGCAAGTACATCTTTATCTTTAGAACTTGTAAGGCCAAGTGTATCAAGCAAATTTGTTGCTCCTACTCTGCCGCTTGCAAAAGTACCGCTAATCAACGCATTTTGGTCAAGTTGATTCAATCTCTTTAATGAACCTAAAGCGGCAAGAGCAGAATCTTTTGTTTGCATTGAATTTGCAACAACTTTTGCATCAAGTTTTCCAAGTTCTTTAACAAATTCATTTTCTCCAGCATCTACTTGAACTTTTGTAGTTGCCGTTGTTCTATCAACGCCACCAAAATAAGGAACACGCATTTGTTTACCATCTGCGCCTTTTTGGTAGATATATTGTTGGTCATTGTTTACATCAAGATAAACAGGCTCTCTGCTTCCCATTGCAACGCCAACTTCTTTTACATTCCCAATTTTTGGCTCTTTTGTGGTTAGTCGCTTTAATTCTTCTCTATATCTTTCAGTATATTGAGGCGATCCAACAGGAAACTCAGACGCAGCAATTGCAGCAGCATTTCTCATTTCTGTAGATGTTGCTTCTGGTTTTGTTGTCAACTCAGTAAATTTATCTTGATATGCTCTATTGAACTCAGGAGAGCCAGGGCGACCAACAGATGCCGCAAAAGCCAAAGCATTGCGTTGTTCAGAAGTCATCTTCTCAGCAGTTTTCTGTTGAATCGTAGATAAATCAACAGCCGCTTTACGAGCATAGTCAGCCAATGTGCTTGCCGCTACTGTGTCACCAGACTGTGCAGCCATCTGTGCGCCACGCATAATGGATTCAGGGTCATTCATGTCAATCTGCTTTGCCAAGGCATTGCGTTGGCTAATAAGACGCATCTGAGGGTCTTCTACACCCATCAATCCACCCAATGCGCCGCCAACCTGTTGACCAGCACGATACAGCCCATAGGTAGCTTGTGTGCGTGGGTCTTGTTGAGCAAATGCCATTGCTTGTCTTTGCTCTGCCAAGTCACGCTGTTGCTGATACAACTCAGGAGTTACCCCAAACAAACTTCCAACAATATCTGTTGCCATGATTACTCCTTAATTTAACCTGTAACGCCAGGGATATACACCCCTTGACCACCTCTAGCACGATATGCCGCCGCTTGATCTTGATAATTTTTTAACGCCGCATCTTGCACTTGTCGTTCTTCAGGTGTTAATGGGTTTAATTGTCCAGTAACAAATTCGCCAAATTGAGGACTATTTGCCAAACCTGTTATTGCGGTTCCAGCAGGACTAAATCCTGATGCCGCCTGAGTCGTTCTAGCACCCAACAAACCACCTTGCAACAAAGATTGTCCAACATTGCCACCAGCCTGGGCAGACCTGCCACCCAACTGTGCGCCAATGTCCAAAGGTGCTTGACCCAAAGACTCAAGTGATGAACCTACGCCAATTCCAGTGCTGAATGGCGAGTAAGCACCCGTCAAGCCTTGTGTGTAGCTTCCAAGCAAGTTAGCACCAGAGCCTAGCAAACCAGCACCAAACTGCACTTGTTGTTGACCAGCTTGAGTTGCCTGTGCAGCCAATGCCGCATCTTGTTGAGCCAAAGCGTTGTAATAGGCTTCCATCTCAGGAGATGCCGCACCCAAACCAGCCGCACCACTTGGACGGGCACCAGTAGCACCAACAGACAAGCCACCACGACCAGTATTAAACAACTGGTTTTGCAACTGAGCAAACTGACGCTCACGACTAGGGGCCAACAAGTTCTGTTGCTTTGCCATGTAGTCAGCGGCAACTTGTTCTGGAGACTGAGCCAGATATTGCTGACCTAAACCAAACAAGCCTTGTGCGCCAGCAGTCAAAGGAGCATAACGACCTGCGGCTTGTTCTGCCTCAGTCAAGCCTTGACCAGACAAAGCCATGATGCGATCTTGCATCGCCTTGAGTTCTGGGCTAACTGTGTAGCCAGCACTTGTCAATTGACCAGTTGTAGGATCAAACCCAAACTGTGATGCGCCAAAACGAGTAGTAACGCCAACAGGACGAAACCTTTGTGATTCTGCCGCTGTTGCCGCTGCATCTCTGATTGCTTGAGCAGATATTTGAGCCGCTTGCACATTAGCTTGGTTGCTCAACAAACCACCAGCAGCACTCACACCAGCAGTAACCAATCCTTTTGTCAGGGTTGGATTTTTCTTAAAGAAACTAAGAACATCACCAACTTTTAAGCCAGATTGAGTTGCAGTTTGTTGTGCCGCTTGAGTAAGTGCGGCATACGCATCACTGATATTTTGAGTACCACCAGCCTCTTGAGCCAACTGATAAATCAATTGCTGTTCTTCAGGAGAATAATTGAAAGGAGTTGTGTCCTGTAACTCAGTCGCAGGAGCATTCATCTCATCATCATAGGTTGCCATATTTCCTCCAGTATTTCCAGTAATCGGTGTTTGTGGTAGTGGTGTGGGTATATCAAACCCAGATTTGGTTGTATCTGCCGGAACTCCCGCCTCAAATGGAGACAGCGTTCCTTGCAATTCTTGTTGACTAACAGTTGCTTGTTGTTCAGTGGGAACAGTTGCGCCTGAGTCTGGTCTAAGTGAATCAAGTGCAACGCCTTTGACAGCACCAGTAACAGCCTGTTCTGGATTCTTTCCAGCAAGCAATCCGCCAGCAGTTCCTTGAGCAACCTGTCCAGCAACAGTGGAGCCAGTTGCACCAGCAACAGCAGAGCCAACTCCTAGTTGACCAGCAGCATATTGAGCCGCATAATTTGTTGCAGTCTTTTCGTCACCACTAGCAATTGCTCCAGCAGTAACGCCACCAGCAATAGCAGTCCCAATCCCAGGCAGTCCATAAGCTGCGCCAACAATATCCAATGCCAACAAAGGAAGTGGGCCAGCACTTAATATTTCTTTGCCAAGACCAGCAAGAAATCCACCACCACTGCTATAAGTGTATCCAGTAATTTTTGTTTCTGATTTAGTTACTTGTCCACTGTTGTCTGCATAACCACTTGGCAATATGTATGCTGGTTTCCCGTTGGCATTTCCAATCCCACTTGCTTTGCCAGCAAATGAAGGGTTATATAGTGTTATCCCAGATGCTAAAACAGGGTCAACAACTTCTTTTGGGGCAAGATAACCTTTGGTTGAACCACCCATTTTGTCAGAAATAAAGCTCCCAACTTGAAATGAAGAACCAATTTGAGTGCCAGATAAATCAATATATTCTGCTGAACTTTGCAGTGTAGAAAGTAATTTTGGGTCAAGAAATCCAGTAAATAAAGCACCACTATCACCAGACACCGCGCCTTTAGTTATGCGGTCTTCAGGAATAAATGTGTATTCTTTTCCACCAACATTAAAACTAAGTCCTAGCCCAAGCGCAGGATCACTTCCTACGCCAGTTAATGAAACAGGGACTCTCCCGCTAGTATCTAGCGTTCCAAACTTTGAGGTTTGTATGGATTGAGCCATTACACAGTGCCGTTAGCCACAATGTTACCCAACACAGTCAGGTTGCCAGAACTGTCAATCTTCATTACATCAGTTCCTGAGTGACGAATAAGTAGATTAGACCCACTCTCAACAAAGCTGAAGTTGGTGAATGTTCCATCTGCCTTGGTTGCAATAGCAGTCTGAATGTTGGTGAACTCAGTATCAATCTCAGTTCCCTTGACAACCTTGCTTGCATTCCCTGGCGACAAAGCATCTTTAGCCGCAAAGTTGGTGGTTTTGGTGTAATTTGCCATGTTTCTTCCTTAAACCAGTTTGCCATTCTTGGCTTGAATCTCAATCTTTTGAATGCTCACAGGATACCCATTGATCTGCACTTCATAACCCGTCTGCACAGTCTTGCCAGAACCTGATGTTTGACCAACCAAAGTCTGCAAGGAAATGCCATCTGAGTAGTAAGCAACAGGAACACCATTTGCCCCATACTCAGCAGTCCCATATTCAGCAACAGTAGACTGAGGAATTTGCAATGTGGTGGAGTAATACTGACCCGTGAAGTCGTATCCCCACTTGATGATGAAACCTTGGCTTGAGCCACCAATCACCACCACTGCAATGCGCTTCAGGATAGAAGTGACATTGGGCTGTCCCAAGTCAGCATAGGTGGTGAAATACTGCAATCGATATGTGCTTGTGTGGTCAAGGTAAGTGCCATACTTGCCCACATAACCATTCTTGCCAATCAACAAGTCTCCATTGCGTTTAGCAAGGAAAGCAGTTGGAGTGATGGAATCCCACACAGTTACCCGTGAAGAACCATCTTGCAAAGCCGCCTTTGTGTCAAAGCAGTATGTCTGGGTGGCAGTTGGGAAGTTAATCAGGTAGAAGGCATTTGATTCTGAATAGATTGCCTTGATGTTTGCCAATGTCTCAGCATTCACAATCGTCATCAAGTCATCACGCACATTCTTAGACAAGTCCCGCAAAGGTGCAGACTTCTCCTGAATGGTTCTCAGCAATGAACGCACACCACTGTTTGACAAGAAAACTACATCACTACCTGTGTTGGCAATAGAGTCCCTTGCAATGCAACCAATGTTGCTGATGGTGTCACTCAGAGACAGGCTTGATGGGGTAGTCGCATTTGCATAAATCAATACTTGACGCTTGCCAAAGATAAACAAGAATCCATTGTGAGCCGCTAACCCTGTAATCTCATCAGACCCATTGGGCCATACCCGTGAAATGTCCAAAGAACCAGCAGTTCCTGTTGACCAGATGTGCCCTGCCAGCAAGTCAGAGAAATAGACAGTTACAGTGTCAGCAGTGCTACTAGCAGTCCATAACCGACCATAGGCAGAGATAACAATGTTGGTTTGTGGAGCAGTCGCAACATAACCACTTTTCTCGCTCACACGCCTGTATGTGGTGGTACTTACAGCAGGGTCATAGATCAGTGGGTCATAACCTGACTGAAAGAAATATGTGATCCCATTCAAAGAAGCACAATGCCAGTTGCTTGCAGTAATGGTGGGGCCAGTGCCTCCCCCCCCATAGGTCAACTCAACAACACTCGCACCACTCAGTTTAAACAGCTTGTTGTTTCCAGCGAACAGAACAGTCAAAGTGCCATCAGTCTGCACCAACTCATGGATGACTGTTACATTGTTTGCACCAAGGTTGCCAGAAGATGTGTTAATCCTTGAAAAGCCTTTGCGAGATCCAATGCGCCCGTACTGGTCAATCACACAGTTTGTTGCAATCGCAGCATATCCAGCCGCTAAATCAAGCGGAGAGTCCTGTGTGTTCAACCCATAAAAGCCTGGGGCTGAGACAGAGAAGGTCTGGATTTGTTGGCTCATCGTGGTACAAATTGCTGATTTTCTGGATACCGATTTGACTCTAAAGCAATGTAATCGGAGAGCATGGATCGGAATAGTGTGTATGCCTCTGATGAAGACAATCCACCATCTTCTCCACGCTCAACCAATGCTCTGGCATACGCACCTTGAGCAACAACTACATCAGGCACAAGAACAACAGTGCTTCCTGATACCAATGTTGCCTGGGGTATGGTCAGACTGAATTTCAGTGTATATACGCCATCAGGAATCGGAAACAAACTGACCTTTGTATCGTAAGAAGCATCTACTCCATCAAAGGTAAATTCTGTTGGAATTGCGTTGACCAAGGGCGTAAAGTTCTGTTTACGATTCATGTCCACAAATGTAATGTTAGTCAAACCAACATTACTGGTTGTGTTAATGGCATCAAGAACCTGGAACTTCTGACCAGCACCAGTCAGCGAATATGATGGAGTTGAAGCAACAGTAGTTACAGTAACAGTTTGCCCCAACGAATTCCACGCATAGGCATCTTCTACCTGTCTTTTTGCATCGTTGACAAACTTTGCAATAAGAGTGGAATAGTCGGTTTCGTTGTAAGTGGTTACAACAGGCACACGCAAGCGGATCAACACATCGTTGACAAGTTCTAGTAGTGTCATGCTCTAGTCAACCCTTCTTGTTCAAATGTTGCTATAAAACTGAAGGTGCTTCCTGCTTCAGTAGTTATTTTGATCTTGTCATCTTCTTCTAAAACAATGTAGGCATTGCCATCAAATTGCAAATAGGATTTTGATTGGAAATTGTATTGGGTCAATATATCAAGCGTGGTATTAGCACTTGCGTCATACCATTGAACAGTTATATGCTTGGTAGAGCCACCTGTATTGTGTATATACATTACAGTGAATTTGGCGTAATAGCCCTTTGGACAGGTATAGACTGTTGTGTCTACTGCCGCTGTAGGACTAAAACCAACTGATAATGCTCTCATTTCGCCTTTGCCTTGTTCCTTGCGGAAATTGCTCTAGCTTTTGCCTTTGCGTCAGCCTTAGAGTTTGCACCCCATGCCTTTAGCGAAAGAAGCAGTCTCGTTGGTTCACCATTCTTGAACTCAGGGCCATCATTTCCACCCATTCGAGCCAAGAAACTTGCTCTGCGAGGGTTGTCCCCCGACTTTACTGGTGCTTTGAGATTGCCACCAGTTTCTGCATTATAAGATGATCTCCCCTTAGCATTCAACCCACCTTTTGGATTTTGCCCAGCTTTTGTTTGCCAAACAGGAGATTTCATCTACTTCACCTTTTTAACCTTCTTTGCAGTCTTTGCAGCTTGTTTAAAATCAGCAGCAGTAGGCGCACCCTTGGCCCCTACCTTCCGCATCTTCTCGCCAGAACCAGCTTTGATACGGGCTTGTTTGGCATTGATGTTGGCATAAAGTCCAGGCTTCATTTCTTCTTCTTTCTAGGTTTTGCCATGCCAGCTTCAGACAAGGCAATGGCAATTGCTTGCTTACGGGAAGTCACTTCTGGCCCCTTTTTAGACCCAGAATGCAAAGTGCCTTCTTTGTACTCACGCATGACTTTTCCAACCTTTTTAGCCGCTTTGGTCATTTTCATATCAGTACAACACTTTAGCTGTGATGGTTCCAGAAGTCCAAGCAGTTACATTGGCTCTCAAATATTTAGGAGCATTGGCAATGGTTACGATGCCATCAGCAGTCAAAGCAGTGCCAATTGTGGCAAAAGTTGTCCCATCCAAGCTACCTTGGAAAGCAACAGTAGCGGTGGTGATGCCCACAACTTGCAGAAATGCAGGTTGCCCAGCATCTGCCTGGACAGCTTGAGATGCACCAGTTGCAACAACTGCGTTTAAAAGGGTTTTAGCCCCAGATAATGAACTCATTTACCTCTCCCAGATTTCTTCATCATGTTGGTAGCAGTGCGCTGACCCTTTTTGGGGAGCATCTTAGGTTTCCCAATAGCCACCATAATGGTGACAGGAACACCTTTCTTCTTTGAAGGAGACTTTTCTTCTTTCATTGGCTTACCGTACATCATGGTTTTTCCTTGGTTATTGGCCCACCAGACTTCCAGGCATCACAAGTACGGGCCGCTGCACAGGTGAATTGAAACAGATCACAGTATCCCAGATTTGCCGCCTTGACAAAGTTCTCGTCATAGGACAACTCATCCGCTTTTTCATCCTTTTCTAGTCCACCAAGGATGCACTCCATCATCTTAGGAGTCTGGATAAAAGCGGCACAGTTCCCACATCTCATGCCCTTGATGGTAGAGGTGGGAGCGTTATACATCTTGGCTTTTTTTAACCAGAAAGCATCATTTACTTCATCAGGGTTGGGTGGGCCATAACCAAATTTCTTGAATGCGTTATTCCTGTTTTTTAAATTAACAGATACATCTTGAGTAGCAATAGGGCACGATACCCCTGAGAGCAAGCCTTTCATTTGAGCAACCTTTCACCAATAAAGGTAAAAACACCACCCACAGCAGAGGCAATCGTCATGCCCATCCAAAATCCACCCTTGCCTTTGTTGGCAAGTTCAAGCAATTCTTTAACATCTTTGCTAAGTGAATGCACCTCATTCTGGAGAGCCTCGACTTGAGCCTCCAGTTTCCCAAAATCTCTAGCGTCTATATCAGACATTTGCAACTTTCCTTGGGCGACCCATGCGCCGTACAACTGGCGGCATGAAGGGAGTATCTGTCCTCACTTCATCAGGAATGTCAGACACTTCTTGTTCGTCAATCCTCACATAACCCTGATGACCCTTCATAGAGTCAATGTCATGTTGCAAGGTAAAACTCACTGTGTTACCAGACTGAAGACAACGAAAAGTAGCCATTAAAACCCCTAAATAAGAAAGGGGGGACTAGCCCCCCAATCCTCACACCAGACGAGCAGCTACAAGACGAATCTTGCAGGATGCCAAGTCCACAGTGCTACCAGATTCGTTTTGAACACGAATGCTAATAACATTTGCAGCAGAGACATAAGCAGTGACGCTCATGCCAACTTCATCCACAGCAAAAGAACAACCCAAGACCATATCGCCCAACACCACGCCAGGAACGGCAACAGTTTCGGTTTCACCCGCACCATCAGCCAAAGAACCAGCATCAAGCGTTGCAACAACAGACCAAGTGTCGCTAAAAAGCCCACGGAAAGTTTCGTTGTCCCTTACGGAAACAACAGCGGTAGCAGCAGCCATTTTGATTTCTCCTAATTAGGTTAAAAAAGTCCCCCCACCACTAGGGCAGGGGGCGCAACTGCAATTAGGCTGGAACCAAAAGAGCAAACATAGATGCAGATTTGGCTGCACTTACGCTTGCGGCTGAACGCAGAATCTGAACGCCATACAAGGTATCAGAGGTAAACAGAGTAGCCAAATACTCTTGTTTGTACTGAACTTGTGAGCGAACAGCAATTTGCTCAACCAAAACTACTGCATCACGGTGACCCATGATACAAACCCGTGCAGCACCAGTGCCTGATGCTGTATCGCAATTGCTTGAGACAAACACAGGGATGCCATACAAGTTACCGATCTCACCAGTGCGAATGGTACTGTTAGTACCGCCTACAAAGGCTTGTTCAGTGTAACGAGCCAGACCCATCAGGGTGTTGCGACTTGATGGAGGAATCAAGAAGAAACGCTGATCCATAGGGGTATCGGTGTCATCCAAACGCTGAATAGTGCGGCGAATGGCGGCATCGGTCAATGCTGACTCATTGTTGTTTGCGGCAACATAAGCAGTCGTACCATCACCACCAATGAACGCACCAGTTGCGTAAGCATTAGTACCAGCACCACCATTGGTAGAACGACCCAATTGAACCAAGTCGGTATCGACTTGTTTAGCCAGGGAGTAACCAGCATCAGAGGTGTAGAAGTTACGCAAGCTGTTCAGGGCTTGAGCCTCGACAATATCTTCAATCAAACGAGAGTATTCGTAATGCTTGTTGATAGACACAGTTACTTCAGACTCAGTAGCGGCAATCAAAGTGACTGCTGTTTCTGCGGCCTTGGCAGAAGCTGAACCACGGGTAGGTGCGGGGATATGAATCGTATCGCCCTTCTTACCTTTAAAGTTCATCTTCATAACTAGGTTAGCAAGAACCAAGTTTTTCTTGTAAGCAGCAACAATCTCATCACTCCAAATCTCAGGAATGAATTTGTCTGCTGTCGTGGTAGTGACTGAGCCACTGGGGGAAAATGCTGTTGCCATGTTGTTTCTCCTTAGAAACGAAAGTTAAGTTACTTAACCCGTCCATCTGCGTATGCTTGCATGATTTCACCACTCAAAGCATCGTATCTGTCAGGTTCTGTCATCTTCAGCCGAATCAGGTCAGCCCGTCTGTATACCCTCTTTGAACTCTCTCCAGTTCCACCAACATCCACTTGTGCGGCCTTCATGTTCTGCTTCCTGGCGGTTTCACCCGCTTGTTCAGTCTGCTTTGACTTGACACCACGCAACTGCTTGTAAGTAGACAGCAACTCATTGGCACTATCGTAATCGAACTCACCATCAGCTCTTGCATACAGACCAAGGCGAATAGGTGAGGATTTCACCCAATTCACAAAGTCCTGATCTTGAGCAATCTGAGTGTAGTCAGGGTGCTCTTGCGTTAGCTTTTGCTGAATCTGCATCCTTTTGAAATCCACACCCGCTTGACGGGCTGCGAGAACATCAGGATGGTTATCAATAGTCTTCTGAACTGCCTTCTGTGGATTCTCAAAGAAATCTACCTCTGGCTCTTCCTCTTTAATAGTCTGTTGCTTTGAACTGAGGTTCTGCTTTATGAGTTCGTCAGCTAGTTTCCTAACCTCTCCCACTTCTTGCGCTTGCTTGCCAATCAACTTCTCAGCTTCTTGGTGCATCCGAACAATGTCTTCTAGACTTTTATCCCTGTACTTGTCAGGGAGTCCAGGGCTTGCTGGCGCAATAGTGTCAGATAGCTTGGATTCTTCAGCTTCTAACTCACTCTTCATCTCAGGTTCTTGGTCAATCAACATATTATCCCTTTTTCCTGCCGTTTCGGTTATAGGAGAATCAACTCGACATTACTGTTTATGAGTTGTGCTTTTGCTCCCACTTCAACTGATCTAGGTGTTTTTTCTCGAACCTTCCATGCTCTGATGGGAAAGAACCAGACCACCCTTCTAGTTTGAAGTTTGGAGCAGAAAGAATGCGGTTGGCTGTTTCACCACATTCACACCTAAAACTGATCGACTCATAATCAGTCAGTCTTTCGGTTTTATGCCCGTTTGCACAGGCAAAATCAAACATTCTTTTCATTGAGTTCCTCGTATGCTCTCTCGCTTGCCTCTTTCAAGGTTTTAAGCCAAGTTAGTATAGAAAGTTCACCTTTTTTGAATTGTAGGCTTTGTTCATCAGAAATCACAGATATATTATTCAAGGATGTAATCATGGAGTCAATATCCTCCACCAAGTCTTTCCATCCATCACTTCCCATCATTGAGAAGCGATCTTCATAATATTTCTGGAGTTCTGGTGTCATGCGCCAATACTTTCAGCTTGATCCGCCACCTGTGCTTGATAAGCCGCAATGACTTCAGCAGTCCAAGCCACATTGCAGATTGCCGCAACATTGGCAGGAATGCCCGTCAAGTCTTGATCGGGAATAAGAGTTGAACGATTGTAAGTTTTGCTCAGTTCTTTGCCATCTTCCATAATGCGAGTGGCTTCACGGTAAAGAATAGTGCCGTTCTCAGTTACTGTGATTTGGTCGATATTGGTGATTTTAGTGAGTGACATGGTGGTTCCTTAATCAAGTTGTCAAATATGTGATGTTGAAATTTATGCTTGAGCCATTAATCACATCCGCATTTGTGGCGGCAGCATAAGTAGAGTTTGTTGCAACACCGAGCGTTATTTTGTATAAATTCATAACGGCAGTATTGTTTTGCACAAATGGAACCATGCCACCCGTGCCTGTGGTTGCACTTCCAGGCAAACAACCTCCAACGCTTCTATTTTGTCCATTTGTTTGGTCTGCGGCGGCAGTAAAAGGCAATGTAAAAGTTAGTGTGGTTGAGCCAGTAGAACCAGTTATTTGCAATAGCCCAACAACATTAACAACATTACCAACCTTTGTGTATTTAAATGCTTTATAACTATTATCAAGTGTAGTGTTGGCATTTGCTGTTGTTGTATGCGACCCCTCCTCATAATCATCCAGCGTGTTTGCATCAGTGGATGCTGATTGAGTTGCGGGGAAGGTGATGCCAGCACCAGAGGTTGAGGGGGTTGCTGCACCAACGCCAATGGTTGTTGATCCTTTTATTGTTCCCGTAGTGCTGAAATTCGTGCCATCAAACACCAGCGCACTACCCGTGGTCAGCACCTTGGAGCCATCTAAATATCCCACACCATTGGCTGTGCCGCCATTGTGCGTAACAGTAGATGATGTGGTTAGTGTGGTTGCCGCTACTGTACTTGGAGTAGTTGCTCCCAAAGTACCATTCATTACCGCACCCGTCAGCGTCTTATTGGTCAGTGTGTCAGTGGTTGCTTTACCAACCAAAGTGTCAGTAGCCGCAGGAAGCGTCAAAGTGGTAGTACCAGCTACAGCAGTTGCCGTGACTGTAGTAGTCCCTGATGTGGTTCCAGCAAGAACAAGTGTTCCAGAACCTAGTGTTGAGGTTGCCATAATTTTCCTTTAAGGTGTTCCATTGGAGACAATGTTTGCAGAAGAAGTAATCAATCCAGTTGAAGACATTGATGCAATTGTCGTTGCCCCATACTTGAATATTAACTTTCCACCACTTTCTTCAATCGTGAAGTTTGTAGTCAAGAGTTTAGGAGTAGATGCCGCAGTTCCAGTAGTGTTCTGATTGAATGTTGGGAATGATGTCAAAGATGCTGCTGATCCCGTAGGAGCCAAAACATCAGTACCAATCACCAATCCAAGGTTTGTCCTGGCCCCAGATGTAGTGGTTGCACCTGTACCACCATTCAAAACCGCAACAGTACCCGTCACATTAGATGCTGTACCAGTGGTGTTTTGGTTGAAAGTTGGGAAAGAGGTCAGACTTGCAGCCGAGCCACTTGGAGACTGAAC
>Ga0214919_10001925_pt1 | contig 33300 bp, 11 predicted proteins | sample LL1503_MetaG_FD_177994 | JGI IMG/M metagenome (GOLD analysis project Ga0214919, IMG submission 177994) | Freshwater microbial communities from Lake Lanier, Atlanta, Georgia, United States - LL-1503 | ecosystem: Environmental > Aquatic > Freshwater > Lake | place: USA: Georgia | collected... | reverse complement strand
TAAAAAAAAAAATAAAACAAAAAAAAAAAAAAAAAATACTCTTGACTTGTATTTAAAAGAAAATTCAAAACGTATATTAAATATTAAAACAAATGATCGCTGGAACTCATTTATTTGGAATAACTATTTAGAAGAGATAAAAGCTCGTAAAATAATTATTAAATTAAAATTAACAAAAGGAGTTTTTATTGTAAATGAATTTAATTCTATGATAGAGAATATATCAAAAAATTTTAAAATTATAATTTTTAATAATACAAATGGTAATACAAGTATATTTGCACTAATAGTTAATGGTTATTTTATAACAAAAAATAAAAATCCACAAGATACAGATACAGATACAAATACCAAATATTTTTTAATGATAAAACCAAATATCTCTTTAAAAAAAATTAAAACTACCTTAAAAGATTTTATGAATCAAGTTAATAGTTATAAAATAATAACAGATATAACTGAACAAAATTGTAAGGATGACACTTGTGATTGTAATAAAACAACAAATCATAACTATATATGTTGCTTATGCGGTCATATTAAAGATATTACTTTAAATATTATTGAAGAAGATATAACAGATACTTCTAATAATATTACTTTCTTATCATCATGTGGGCATACATTTCATAAAATATGTATCCAAAAATATATGGAGATGTATTGTGCTGATGCAAATCATGATTCAATTATATGTCCCCTAAAAGATTGTAATAGTACAATAAATCAAAATATTCTCATAAGATCTCAAAATAAATATTATAAATATTATAAAAAATATTATAAATATAAGAAAAAGTATATAAATAAAAAAAATATTTTAAATATTATTTAAAATTATTTTAATTTTAAAATTACAGCTGATTTAATCTTATTTTGGCATTTCACACATTTATTAAATTTTTTATTCAGTATATTATAACATGTTAAATGATAAGTATGACCACAATTAATTATTATTATTGGTTCATACTTATCATCTACTACTGGTTCTTCTTCATTTATACATTCCTTTTGTTTTTTAATTATATTTTTTAAATATGATTCAATTTCACTAGGAACATTTTGTTCAAAATAAAAATTTTTTGCTTTATAACATATTATGCACATTACTAAATTATCATTTTCCTCCATATTTAACAATTCTTTTTGATATATTATAGATTTATATTTAATTTTAGTAGCTTTAGCTTTTTTAATTTCTATTCTTAATTTGTTAATATCAATATTATCTTTCAAAGTACGAGATATAGGAATGTTAGAGTATTTTAATTCTGGAAGCAAGGCTTTTTCAATTCTTTTTTGTTCTTGGATACGTTCTTGTTCAAGTAATCTGTCATTCATCCTACATAAATATTTTTTACGTTCTAAAAAAGATTTTTTAACATCTTTTCTAATATTAGCAAAGCTATTTTTAAGGAATGGTATTTCTTTATATAAGTGTAGTATTAATTCATTTTTTTTTTTTAAAATTTCAACAGTAATTAGTTCTTTAGACAATTTTTCTGAAAATATATCTTCTGCGTGGCTAGTAATATATAGTTTTATTTTTTCAAATTCAATTTCAATTATTTTAAATAATTCATCACACCATCTTTTAAAAAATTGTAAGTGCAGGGTTTTATAGGCTTCTATTTCTTCTTCAACTCTAGGATATAATGGTATTAATAAATTATATTGTTCAATAATATTTATTGTCTCTATACGATATAATTCATATTCTTCATTTTTAAAATTATCAATGTCTGTTAGAAATTTAGGTATTCCAATGCGTTCTAGAATATCTTGTATTCTGGAATTATTTTCATGATGATGTATTAATTCTGGATGTATTAATTCTGGCTGTATTAATTCCGGATGTCTTAATTCCTGCTGTATTAATGCTTGATGTTCCAAGTTTGGTAATAGTTCATTTTCTATAATTTTTAGGTTCCTGACACGAGTGGTTTCAAGTAAATCGGGATACCTTCTACTTATAGATTTGCTAAACTCTAACATATAATTTTTAAATCTAATTCTAATATTAGCAAAGTGTTCTTTAATGAAAGTTATTTGTTCCATATTTTTTATTAATTCTTTTTTTTTTTTTGAAATTTCATTAGCAACTTGTTCTTCAGACAATCTTTGTATATATTCTTCCAATACATTAATATATTGTTTTATTTTATTAAATGCTGTTTGAATCCTTTCATATGCTTCATCAGAACTATATCTAAATTGTCGTAATTTATCATTTTTATTTCTTTCTATCTCTTCTTCATCTTTAGGATATAATGGTTTTAATAAATCATAGTGTTGAGAAATATTTGTTTTCATTAAACTACATTGAACATCTTCTTCATTTTTTAATTTATCAAGGTCTATTAAGAATTGAGGTATTCCTATGCGTTGAATAATATCTTGTATTCTGGGATTATTTTCATGACGTTGCAATATTGAATAAAATGACATTATTATATTATTTATATTATAATAATATAATATTTTTTTTTTGATATTATATTATTATAATATGTAATAAATAAATTTAATAATAATATAAAATAAATAATAATATAATATTATAATTAATTTAAAATAAAAAGTTAATCATATGAAAATATAAATAATTTATTCACTATTCTAAGAATATGAAGGTTATACTTTATCAATGTAATAAATTTGACAATAAAAATAAAAATTATATTTTTTCTTAAATTTTATAATGAATCATATTTTTTATGAAAAAAAATTTAATTATTATAAATTAAATAATAATGATTATAAAATAAATAAATATTTATACAAATTAAATATATTAAAAATATCAACATTATATAATAAGACCGCAGGTGGGCAAAAACCAATTGAATATATAAAACAAAAAGATCAATCTTTATTATATGAATCTGAAAATAAAACAAAATATATGATAACAATAAATTTACAACCAATAGGTCAAGGGGCAACTGCTAAAGTTTATTTTGCTAAAATGCGCAATTTAATTTTAAATAAGACTGAACAAGTTGTATTTAAAAAGTTTGATAATAGTAAAACAGAAATAAAAAAAATTTATAATAGTGAAAAAAAAATAATGATGGATTTATATAATTCAAAAATAAAACTAAAATTATTATTTTATAATGATACCGATCATTATTTAATTTATAAATATTTGGGTATAACTTTAAGTACGTTATTTGAAACAATTAAAATATCATTTATTGATAGAATAAAATTAGTAAAACAATTTTTAATAGAATGTATAAATATTTTGGAAAAAGACTATATAAATACAGATTTAAAATTTAATAATATTGTATATAATCAAATAACTAAAGTATTATCTATTATAGATTATGGTAGTGCTATTAATTTAAAAGAAAATATTCTTGACCAAGAAATAAGTTGGTCATTAATCTATAATACATCATCACATCTCTTAAAGGTAAAGGACCAACAAGTAAAAAAGATTAAGCCAAATCTAATTGACTTACTTAAAACATATTATTATGCTATAGGTTTAAATGCATTATATATATTAGAATATGAAAGACTTCATAAAATCTTTGAACATTTAAATGAACAAGTTAACCTAATAAAAGAACAAACAAAGAAAATTGATATGTATTTATTAATTTCTAAGTTGGAAGATTTGATAAAAAAGGAAATTTTAACAATAAATCCTCAGCAGCATGAATATACTGAAATGTATAATATGTTAAAACAATTAATTTTTATGACAAATATTGATACAGACACATGTTATGACACTTTAATTCAACATTTAATTCAAATAAAAAATAAAATAAATAATTTAGATATAGGTAATAGAAGTATAGATTTAACAAATAAATTAACAATTTTACATAGCAAACAATGGTTAAGATCTGATAAAACCATGAAATTTAAAGAAATATCAAAAACAGACCAATCCGATGTTCAAGAAGACCAGCACTATGATCAAGACCAGCACGATGATCAAGAAATAAAATTATCAGAAGAAACACCACTAAAATTACCAGAAGAAACACCAGAAGATAAACAACCAGAAGAACAATGTGAAGAACCAGAAGAAACAACAGTAAAATTACCAGAAGAAAAACTATCAGAAAAACTAGAACAAACACCAGAAGATAAACAAACAGAAGAACAATGTGAAGAACCAAAAGAAACAACAGTAAAAATACCAGAAGAACTACCAGAAGAAAAACTATCAGAAAAACTTTTAGAAAAACTAGAACATATACAGTTCATAAATCCTTTTGATACCCAAAATAACTATTTAACAGAAACTCAGATTAAAGAATTTGACCAAAAAAGATATCAGACTTTAGCCGATTATATGATGTATAATTCAATATCAGATAAATTAAAATTAGATATAATTATTCAATTTCTAAATGAATGTTATTATATTATACGTTCTAAATTAATTCATATTGATTTATCTTTACAAAATATAATGATTAACAAATATAGTAAACAAATATTTATTAAATATGATAATTTATTAATAAATTTATCTAATTCTTCTATTCCTAAAATAGATAGTAATATTTTATATTCATGTTATTTAAATGAGTTTAATAAACAAGAAAAAAGAAATAAAAATAAACATTTATTAATATTAGCATATTATTTTACAATTGGTATAATATCAATTAGTATACTTATAGGAAATTTTAAATATTTAAATAAAATTAATATTAAAAAAAATATGAAAATAACACTTACCGATTTTACAGAAGAAATACATACTGATTTTATTAATAGTATAGATATTAATCCAAATAAAATAGCAATAAATAATACTATAAATCAAATATTTATATTATTAAAAAAGTTTTGTTTGAGTAATATTGAAGTATGTTCTTCTCATGTTGCATATAATATTTCAGAAGAGGAAAATAATAATTTTACTAATATCCCTATATTTGACCAATATATTAAATTATTAGATATATTAATTTCAGAAATTAAAACTTTAATTAAAAAATGATGCTTGATACTTTATATAAACAATCGCTACTCATTAAAAAAAATATGATGATTAACTATATCAATTGGTCAGTTTGTAATTTTGAAATGTTATATTTATCATTTATAATTATAAATTATAATAAAAAAATAATTATATTATAATAAAAATATAATTATATTATTTAGAAAAATAGACTAAGTATCTATAACAGTATTATGAAAAATAGATTAATTTAAATTAATAATTTTATTTAATAATTAAATTAAAATTTAAATATATATACATTGATTTAAAACCTTAAAATATTGTATATGATAGTGACCTATTATAGATAAAAATAAAGTTATTTTATAAAGGTATTATATAAAGGTATTTTATAAAGGTATTTTAATAAATATTGACATGTTATAAAAAAAAATTTAATAACATATTATATTCTAAATTTATCTTCATATTTACTATATTCTTTATTTAAAAGTTAAATTTATAAACAAAGTAACGAATATTAATAATATTTTATAATTAATTATAATTATAAACAAAACAGGATAATAATTCTAAAATTAATATGAAAAGTATTTAAATAATATGATTATCAAAAACTGATATTGATTTCATTATTGGAGAACTAGTATGACAAATCCACCATATTCGTGTTAATAATTTACCTAATAAACGACATAAACCTAATATTTTTGAATGAAAACAAAAATGTTGTATAATTAAAATTTTATTACCAAATTCTAATAATTTTGCATCTTTTATTAAAGAATTATTTTGAATTGATAAAAAAATTTTATCATCAATATTTTTAGGTAAAAAAATCTGCAATTCTTCTAATTGTGTAGTAATTGTATTATACGGATATGTAGATAAAAGTAATAAATCATTTAAAATATTATTAGAATTTGTAGTATAAGTTGAAATAAATTTAGATAAAAAATGAGCAATTGATATTTGATTTGCTTCAAGTTGATGATCTAAACTTTCAAATGCTCTTCTCAAATAAGGAATTAAAAAAGAAATAATTAATCCTTCATTAGAATATCTTAATCGCCAATTCATATGTAAATGATTTATATCATTTCCTATAAGAGCAAATTTCCAACTATTATTATAATTACTATTAATATTATACTGAAATATACGTTGTTCTTCATTAATTATACTTTTATCTAGAAAATTATCGTTTTGATTTTCCCATTTATATTTTGTATTTAAGTTAATAGCATGAATTATTGAATATAATTGTTTAAACATTCCTTTAATTTTTGGTGGCTCACTTATAGATAATTCTTTAATTCTATTCCAAGAAAAACCAGCAAATATAATATTACCTTCTTTATCTAATCCTCGTCTTCCAGCTCGTCCAGCCATTTGATGAAATACCATTGAATCTAAATCATCATTATTTTCATTTCTTAAAATAACAACAGTTTTAAATGGCATACTAATTCCAAAAACTAATGACATATCGCTAAATACAATAGCTAATTGTTTATTACATGCTAAAGTTTGTACTAATCGTAAATATGGGTCTGGTAAAGTATGAGTATATACTCCTATACCACGCCATAATAATTTAATAATAAAATGATAATATATACCATCATTAGGAAAATATTTTTTTAAATTATTAATCCATTCTTCTATAGTTGCCTCTGAAAAATTTTGTACATGTGTAAAAATAAAATCTTCATGCGGTTCTTGCATTGAAATTAAATCTATTTCTTCATCATTATTATTTATATTGGCAATTGATGATACATATTTATCTTTTTTTAATTGAACGTGTCCAAGTAATTGTTTAATTGATTTTTCAGAATGATTAGAATCATTATTTATTTTTTTTTTTAAATTTTTATTTTGTTTAATTCGTTCTTGTTGTAATTTTGGATATTTTGTATTTTCAAGTAATTCAATATTTTTAGCAAATTGTCTAACAAGTGTTAAACATAAATTTGTATCTTTTTGAAAAATAATAGTTGGTAATTTACGTAATTCTTTTAATTTAAAAGCTAATTTAATTAAATCAGGAATTTGTGATTCAAGTTGTTCATTTTTATAACTATTTATAATAGTCATTACATCTACAGGATTACTTTTATATTTGTCAATTATAAAAATTATTAGTTTATTAAAATAAACATTAACTTCATCTAAATTTATTATTTTTACTTCATCTAAATTGTTTATTTTTACTTTATCTATTTCTGATAAATTAATATTTAAAAAATAAATATTTGGGTCTAAGTCATTTAAATCAAAATATTTTTTTAATTTAAGTGCAAAATCCCAACAATCTGGAGGTGTTGGATTTAATGATTTATTTATTAAACTACCATCTAATATTTGTTCTTCTGTGACTAATGCTAAAGGATTTAAATATTTAAATTCATTAGACCTATTATCATAATAATATTTTTGTAAATTAAAAAATCTTTTATTACATATAATTTTATCTATTTTTTTATTAGTTATTTTAGATAACCATTCTTGAATTTCATCAGTGTTACTTATTGTTGCTGATAATGCAATAAAATTAATATTATTTAATAATTTTATAATATTTTCCATTGCAAATCCTTCTTCTTTACCTATCATATGTATTTCATCAAAAATAATCCAAGCAAAATTATTATTTATAAATGGTAAAAAATCTAAAATAATATTAGGTGTTCCAACTATTGCAGGAGAATTATTTAATAATGTTATCATTTCATTTCTAGTTGGTATTGATTGATAAGTATCAGTTAGTATTGGAATATTACTATTTAAAATATGACCAATATAAGATGACATTTGCCATGCTAATGCATCAGTTGGAACAACAAATAATATTTTTCCTTTAGTAGTAGTATAACCAGATAAAACAGATTTGCCCGCTGAAGTAGGTGCATTAATAATAGTAGAAATACCATTATCAATATTATTAATAACTTGAATTTGCCAATCGTCAAATTTAGTAAATCCTTTACAATTTAAAGGAGGCATATTAGTATGAAATTTAGTAAATTGTAATTCTATTAAATTTAATTCAATTAAAATTTTATTCATTTTATCAATAATAATTTCATATTCTTTTTTTAATTTAGATGATATATTATATTCTCTTAATTTAAAATATATATTAGCTATAAAATCTTTATTTTCATGAGTTATATTTTGTTCTAATATTTTAAATATTAGATGTATTTTTCCTTCTACACTAATTGGAAGAGCTTTAGATCCATATTTGGAAATATTTAATAAATCATTTTTTAAAATTCTAATTTCTTTATCAATATAATTATTTAAAATTATTTTTTCTGCGGTTTTAAGTTTATGACCATTATTATGTTTTTCTTGAATAATTTGTTCCTTTGTTTGTTGTATAACTATATATGACTGTATAAATTTTGGATTAAAACAATTTTCGGGTTTCATTAATAATTTATTAGTTGCTTCTAAATTAGCATTATGGTTTTTTTGATAAAAACTAAATTCCCAATTTCCTTTATTTGCCATAATATATTAACAGTACATTTTTTTATATATAAAATTTTTATTTTGTATATAAAAAAATAATGTTTAAATTGCCTTTAATTTTTTTTTTGCAGCTAATAATGCTTCTACAGATGGAATCTGTGGCATATTTTTTGGTTTATTACTATGTATTATAGTATTAGTAGATTCATGAGAATCAATATATTTTGGTTTATCTTCTTTTACAATAATTTCAGTATTTATTATAATATCTTTTTCAAAAAAATTATAATTCAATTCAATTAATGATGGATAATATTTTAATTGATATAATTGTATTTGTATGCCAAATTTATTATCTTTTATCCAAATATTATTAATTTTTATAATTGATTCAATTTCACTATTAATATTTAAATTTTTTAAAGTTATAATTTTATTTAAAGGAGATGATATTTTTACATTATCTTCAATTTTTAATTTAATAAATACAATATTATCTTTTTTATTTAATAATGAACTTAATTCTAAATTAGGAAATTTTCCAGTAATACAGTTACTAATATTATTTTCAAATTCTTTAATAAATGTAATAAAATTTTGTAATAAATTATAATTTGGATATAAAGCTATTTGTTCTTGTTTAAAAGTTGAATGTCCTAATTTATAAATAATTCTTGACTTTGGTATTTTCATTATAATATCTTTAGGAGAGTCCGATAAATCATCATGATAATAAATATAATATTTTGCTAAATTATCATTTAATCTTATTTTTTTTCCAATAATAATATTATCAAAAGTATAATTATTATTATCTAAATCAAATTTATCAATTAAAAATGTCATACTATTATTTAAAATTAATATAAAAAAAAAAAAAATCAATTTTTTTATTTTTTATTTTAAATTTTTTATAATATAGGATAATATAAATATAACTTAAAATATTTTTTATAACCTTATAAAATCAATAAATATGTTAAAATATTAATTTATAGTAATAAATATAAATTATTTTATAAATATTTATTAGAATGATATTGTAAAAAAATAAATGAAATTGTAATAAAGTTCTTAAATATTAGATATAAATATTTAATTTTTATAAATTATTAATATATTACTTTATCTAATCCTATGTAAATAAAATTAGATATTTATTCTGGTACAAATAGTTTTATCATAGTTAATGAATCTTTAGAAACTAGAGATATCAAAATCCCAAAGAACTTAGCTGATTAATTTGAAGGTAGTCATATATTACTGAATTTGTTAAATTATTCAGTTTAAGTTTAGCAATAAATATTTTTGAAAAGATTAATTATGTTTTATAATTATAATAATAAATTATTATAATTATTGGTTAATTATTGGCAATAAAGTAAATGCTCTATTTAAACTGCAATATTTTGAATTATCAACAGTGTCATCGATATATAATTTATCTATATCATTAATATTAGTAAATACTTCACCAATTGTATAAATAGGTATTTCACCTGCATCACCTTTATATTCTTCTAATAATTGATTTTTAAATTTGCCATTTAATTTATTATTAATAAATTGATTATTAAACTCATCCATATTTTGATAATTAATTTTTTCAATTTCAATATCATTACGATAACTATTTATATTATTAAATTTTTCAATTGGATTTTCCAAATAATTATGTTCCGAGTAATTATGATAATTATTTAAATCATTATTTTTTGAATTATATGAAATTGAATTATCAATCTTTACTTTAAGATTTAAAAATCCTGATTTTAAATCATTAAACATATTTGTTTTTTCAAGTAATAAATTATCATATGCTTCTCTACTACTAGTATCTAATAAAATTTTACCTGCATAAATAATATGATTATAAACATCAATTTCTGTGTCTGAATTTTTATCAGGATGAAATTTTTTAATTAATTTATTAAAACTTTTTTTTATTGAAATTTCATCTGCATTTTGATCGATATTTAAAATTTCATACAAATTATATTTTAAATTATCAAACATTATTATTAAAAAATAATAATATTTTATTTAAAATAAAAACTAACTTTTAATAATATTTAATGTATAATATTGAATCAAGTTCAAGGTCTAAGGTTAAATCAAGCTTAATGGATAAGGTTGAAGCAAGCTTAATGTTAGCTTCTTATTTTGAAACTATTGGTTTTAATAATGGTCAATGGGAATTTAATTATGGGCATGATATTAACGATTTTCAATCTTATACTGCTATGTCAAATACTTTATTAAATCATTTTATAATACAGGGTGGTCCAACTAATTTAAATATTAAAAAATGGGATAGTTCAGATGATACAATTTTAATTATTGCTACTATGAAAGCTGTAATAAACGGTGGTGGAAAAATTAATTATATTAATGAATATGTTAATGTATTAGATTTATTAAAAAATAATAAAAGATATTCGGGTATTACTACTTTACATAGTATTAGAATGTTACAACAAAAAATAAATATTCCGATTAGTTCAAAAATGGGTGGAAATGGAGCAGCAATGAGAACTGGTCCAATTGGATTAAAATATTTCAATAATATTGAAAAAGTTATTTCTGAATCTATAACAGCATCAATCCTTACTCATAATTATTATGTTGGATTTTTGGGAGGTATGATAACTGCTTTATTTACGGCATTTGCAATAAATAATATTAATAAATATGAATGGCTTAATAAATTATTAGAATTATATGAAAATAAAATAATTCATAAATATTATCCAAAAACACACGATGTTAATGATTTGGATAATTTCATGAGTTATTGGAAAAAGTATAAAGAAGAAAGAATTGATAACTATGATTATAATAATGAAAATATTCAATATTTTAATGATAGACATAAATTTTTAATTAATTTTTATACAAATACAGATATTAAATATGAGAAACATAATTATTGGGATAAAATTGCCTCTTCTGGTTTGGATGTTTGTATTTTTGCCTATGATTGTTTATTAATTACTAATAATTTATATTCTTTCATGACATTAGTATGTATTCATCCAGGTGATAATGATACTACAGGGGCTATAGGCGGGACTTGGTATGGTGCATTAAATGGTTATGCAGAATTTGACATTAATAAATTAAAAGATTTAGAATTTTATAAAGAAATTAAAGTTCTTTTACAACATTATTAATTGATAAATTAATACTTTCAATAGTTCTAGGTCCTTTATAACTTAAAATATTTCCTTTATAATCTTCAAACATTATTTGTGGAAATCCGGATACTTGATATTTATTACTTTGACATATATTATTATTTTTTGGGTCATCGCATTTAATATCTACAAATTCAATATTAGAATTAATATTAGTCTCTATCAGTGTATCCCAAATTGGTGCAAAATTTTTAGAATACCCGCACCAAGTAGTATTAAAATTTATAACTTTAAGTTTTTTTTGGTCATTAAGTGATTTAAAAGACTCATTATTTTTAAAATAAAAAATTAATATTAATAATATTATTATAATAATAAATATTTTCATATATATAATATATTATATAATATAATTTATATTTAAAAAATATAAATTTTTTTTTTCTATATTATATTATATATATGAATAATAAAACTGTATCATTTAGGCAATTTATAAATCCTTTAAATCCCATTTTTACATCTGATAAAAATATGTCAAAAGTAATATTAGAAACCTTCAATGAGGATTTTTTTAAAAAATTTCAAACCGCAGTAAAAAAAATAAAATATGATAATTTTATAACTAAAGCTTTATTTAAAATGTTAAATAAATTATTTAAAAAAACATATGCAAATAGACGAGAGAGAGAAAAATTTATATTTGATATTTTAATTCAAGTAAATAATGGAATATGTTTACCATCCATCGAATATATTATTAAGTTATTTCCAAAGCGGCAAGACCATTATTATAGTATAAAAAATACATTAGATAAGTATATATTAAATACTGAAAATATGTTAAACCAAATAGAGAAATATAATAAACAAGTAAAAAAAATGAATGAAGAAAATAATTTTAAAAAGTATCCAGAGTATTTAAGAGACTTAGAAATATTATCATCGGATATGTATGATACAGTCAAGAAATCTTCAAAAATGCGAAATGTATTAATAAATACCCATATAAATTATAGAGATAGATTTTTTATTTTATCATATTTACATAATACAATACTAAATTTTAAAAAAAAAGAAGAACCACCCCGACCTGCACAACCTGCACAACCTGCACAACCTGCACAACCTGCACAACCTGCACAACCTGCACAACCTGCACAACCAGATGAAAAACAAAAGTTACTAGACCGATTACAACTATCGCTTAATAAGCTTAATGAACAACCCATATTAAAACAATTAATGACATCATGTCGGTGTGGCGCCTCTAAAATGTATAAAAATATTACTATAGACCAGAAGCCCATAGATAAATTTAAGTTACAGAACTTAGGAAGTTTTATGAATAGCTTAGAATCTAATAAAGGTGCCCTATTATATACTGACCTCAAGCATAAGGTAATAAATTTAATCTCATGCATATTTTTTACTATAAATTTATCTATAAAAGACAATATAACAAAAATATATCAGCTTTTTTTAAAAGAAGAAAACGTGGCAAGTACATTTCAAGCAGTGAATACTGCAATAAATACCAGTATAGACAACTTAAAAGAAGTGCCATTACAAATGATAAATAAAATTTTTGAAAAATTAGTAATGTGTGATAATGACACATTTAAAACTATAATTAATGATAAATTAAATACCTTTAAAGACACCAAAGTATTAGATAAAACATTATTGAATCTTACATTTACTAATCCACTTAAAAATTTTCTAAACACAATAAGTAATACTGACATTACAATAGAAGACATAAATAGGGAATATAAGCAATATGAAGAAGAAATTCTAATTTTAAACAAACAATTAGAAACACATTTTGATAGTATAATATCTAAAGAAGAATATAAATTAATATTTAATGAAACAAAAACACATTGTAATCAGATTAGTTCTGAATGGGAATCATTAGATAGTTTTATTAACGAAATATTACAAAACACATACGTTATAAAAACTATTTTAAATTTTCAAGATAATAATTTTATTATTAATAATGATTATATACAAGCTATTTCTGAATATGAAATAGCACAACACATCATGTCAATTGATAAATTATATCAAGCTAGTTCATCTTATGAAACAGATAAAAATAAATTAATAAGTTTTAAAGATCCACAGGAACTACAAGGTGGTAATAATTCTACATCATCATCTGATTCATCAGATGATTCAGACTCTAGTGAACAAAATAGAGAAAGAGATATCAGTGACTTGTTTGACAGAATAGCAAAAATTAAAACACCTTTTTTAATAGAAACAAAAGTAGAATTAATAATGATCCTAGGCAGTATTGCTCAAACTCCGGTTTTTAAAACACAATCTTTTAATAAAACAAAATCGGATATTACCACTGATGATTTTAATATATTAGAAGTGGATGAAAATAAAAAAATACAAAAAATTGATGCGATTGAAATTCCTTTTAAGGCAGCAGAAAATTGTATGTCATTAATAAATCATCATAATAAAAATCAAGAAGTTAATATTTTACAAATGTCAACAAATATTAATGATAAAAAAAAAAATATTACTTATATATATGATACATTTTCTAAATTAAAATTTTTTGAAAAAAATAATAAAACTATGTATAATGTAAATCCTAAAAAATTTTGTAAATTATTATTAAATTGCACTTATTCAAATAAAAAAAAATTATTAGAAAATTGCTCAATTTTTATTTTAGGATGTATTCTTGGTGTAAATATCAATGATGGCTTTGATGAACATGTTATAGAAGGAACTGAACACAGTGGTGGTGAAAGTGATGACCTTGTTGTTGTTGGTCCTGATGGTGTTCCGGTAGATCCTAATGATGATGCAAGTCAGGCTAGTGGCTCAAGTGGTAGTGGCTCAAGTGGTAGTGGCTCAAGTGGTAGCTCAGGTAGTGGTATTGTATTTTCTGAGGAATCCGATGCGGGTAAGCCAAATCCTGATATTTCAGGTGGTAGTATTCAAATATTTAATGGTGGAGTATATAATAAGAGGAAAAACAAGAATAAAAGCATGCACTATTTTACTCAAACCGGAAGAGGAGAGGGATTTAATGGAGGTTCACCCGAAGGGTCAGCAACACCCGCAGGGTCAGAAACACCCGCAGTCCAAGATAGACCCGCAGATGCAGTGTCAGATACACCAGCAGATGCAGGACCTCCAGTACCTCCAGTACCTCCAGGACCTCCAGGAGCTCCAGTACCTCCAGGACCTCCAGGAGCTCCAAGTGCTACTCCAGGACCTCCAAGTGCTACTCCAGGACATCCAAGTGCTACTCCAAGAAAAAGTACAAAAAAATCTAAAACAAAAAAGAAATCAGATTCACAAACTTCAAATAAAAGTTATTTTTATAATAATAGTACTAATAATTTAAACACATGTGTACAATATTTTGTAAATGAACAATGGTGGTCAAATTTTATATCAGATATGAAATCAGTACATCCATTAGTTATTTTATGTATATTAGAAGTATTTCATTTTCAAATTAAAGAGATAAAATTTTCTAATGATATTTTCTTCAATCGATATGAATCTGCAGAAGAATGGATGAAAGGTACTTTACCTAATTTATTACAACAAGATCCATTATTCATAGAAAAATCTGAACAAGAACAATATGAATTATTATCAAAAATACAATCTAATAATAAATTAATTAAATTATTAAACGGCTATGTAAGTTTATGTCCATTACTATTTTTAAATAATCCACATACATTAAAAGATAAATTAAAAAAATTCTCATCAGAAAATTATATTATAAATAATAGTATATATAATAATGAAAATCCTACACAAAGATTGAGCTTTATGTTGAAACCATTACCTTATTCATTACCAATCTGGCATCCAATAATTGGCGGAAATGGTAATATTAAAAATAATTTTACACTTAAAAAATATTTAAATCATCAACTATATAATATATATAATAATATTAATTCATTAAAATATTCTAAAAATATTAATAATATTTTGATAGGGGGAAATGGGGATAATGAAGATGTAGAAGAAAAAACATATAAAAAAACATATCAAGAATATATTTCATCTTTGGTAGAAAACTCTATTATTAATAAACTAAAAAAAGTTCAGCAATTATTAAAAAAAAATCAAGTAACTACTAAAGAGTTTGATACTATTATTGACCAAAGAATAAATAATATGGAAATTGAATTTAAAAAAATGTATAAAGTTCATGAATTTTTAGCAAAATTAGCAAAATTATCTAAGAATAAAGAAGAATTTATAAATGAATTTGGTAATATTGGTACTCCTGGTTATGCAAGTTTAGAAGATATAATTATTAAATTATCGCAGAAAATGGATAAATATACTAAAGAAACTTATAATTCATTAAGTGAAACATATAAGTTTATTCAAAATTTACTTACTGGTCAATCTTCACATCTAAATAAAACTACGAGAGGTTTTTTTATACCAAGTAGATAAATAATATTAAAATTTTATAAATTATTAATTATTTTTATAAAAAAATATAAAAATAATTAAAAGTTTCTTATTATTATATTATATAATGGCATTAGGATTATTAATTTTAGTATCTGTTGGAAAAGAAAATATTTATTTATCAGCCCATCCTGAAATAACTTTTTTCAAAATTTCATATAAAAAATATACAAATTTTTCAATTGAATTAATACCACAGTATTTTAAAACTACCCCAGATTTTGGGAGAAAATGTTCAGTAAATATAAGTAAAAATGGTGATTTAATTAATAGTATGTATATATATATTGAGTTACCCTATATTTATTGTGAAAATAGTTGTATACAGTTTAAATGGGTTGACAAAATTGGTTTAGCATTAATAAATTATGTTGAAATTGAGATTGAAGGTAATGTAATAGATAAACATTATGGTGATTGGTTAAATATTTGGTTTGAATTAACAATTGGTAGTGGTCATAGAAAAAGTTATAATAATATGATTGGTAATATACCTTTATTAAATAATTTTAGTAATAGTAAAAATAAATATATATTATATATACCATGTTGTTTTTGGTTTTGTTTAGATTCTGGATTAGGCTTACCTTTAATATCAATTGCAAATAGTGAGGTTAAAATAAATGTAAATTTTAATAATTTTGATTTATGTTATAAAATATCACCATCTTATTATATACAAATAAATGAAAGTATATGTTGTTTTGAGTATAAAGAAATATTAAATCAAATAAATCAAAATATATTAATATCTGGTGAATTTATATCATTTGATCCAATTAATAGATATTTATATTATAATCCAATTAAAAATTTATTTATTAATAATACACCAATCATTGGAACTATAACTTATTTATCTGTATCACCTATTACTATATCTATTCAAAATAATAATAATTTTATTTATAATAAACCATCATTACTTAATGCATATTTATTAATTAATTATATTTATTTAGATAATTTTGAAAGAATTAATTTTATTAATAAATCATATGATTATATTATACCACTAATACAAACATTACCCGAACAAACTATAAATTCAACTAATAATATTTATAAATTATCATTATATAATCCAGTAAAGTTAATATTATGGAGAGCTATATTAATATCAAATTTAAATATTAATGATCAATTTAATTATAATAATAATTTAATCTTAAAAAATTTAGTAATTATAAATTCAATTAATAGAATGAATTTAACTTCAATTCAATATTATACTTCATTACAAAAATATCAATATAATTTTTATGATAATCAAAAAGGAATATATTTATATTCTTTTTCATTATATCCAAAAAATTTACAACCTTCAGGAACATTAAATTTTAGTAAAATTGATGATGCATACATTCAATTAACAATGAATAAAAGTATTAATTATCAAAATCCCGCAACTGTTAGATGCTATGCCATAACATATAATATTTTTAAAGTAGCTAATGGTATAGGTGGTTTATTATTTAATAATTAATAATTTTGTATAATAAAATTATTAATAAAATAATTAATAAAATAATTTTGTATAATAAAATTATTAATAAAATAATTTTGTGCCAAATCCACTCATTATTTTTAATATATTATATTCTTTAACTATAATTTGTAAATTAAAGAATTTATTATTTTTAGTTTTTAATACTATTTCTGAATTATCAAAATTAGTATAATTTAAATGTCCCGAAAATTGTTCATCTAATGGATTTAATGAAAATGAATAAATTAATCTACCTACTGGTAAAGTTGTTTTAAATTTAGTATAAGGTATAACATAGTTATAATATAAATAATCTCTTTCTGAAAATAATTCCTTACCATTAGCCCTCATAATTATTGAAGATATTTGAGAATATTGTTCATTTATTTCTTTATTACAAAATTGATATTTTAAATAAATAAATATAATTTGATTTTTTTTTTGGTTTGAAAAATTAGTAGATAAATATTTATCTTCAAGATACATTAAAAATTTAATTAAATTTTTAGGAAAATTATTTAATAACCTATTAATTCTATTAAATTCAAATAATGATTTGTTTTCAGTAGATATATATTTTAAATATTCTTGTTCTTCTAAATTTATTAATAAAGTGTTATATTCTTGTTCTTCCAATGAAGTTAATAAAGTCTCATTATAAGAACAATTATTAATATAATTATTATATGCATTTATATAACTTTCATATCTTGAATCATTATTATAATTGATATAAATATCTGGGTCAGTAATAATATAAATATCTTTAACTAAACCCGTTAAATTTTTATCTAAAATAAAAGTATTTTCTTTAGGATAAATAGAATCATTAGGATATGTTTTAAATGTTTGAATAATATATTCATGATTTAATGTTCCAAATAATTTTCTTTCTTCATTATTTAAAATTATAAATTCTGTAATTAATTCAATATTAATATCATAATTAAATGAAGATTTATAGACTAATTTAATATTAGTATTTTGTAATGAAACAGTAGGAATAGCCAAAGTAGAATTATTATTAAACCAAAATAATAATGGTATATAAATTTGATATCCATCATTTACATTACTAATTTTTGTTAATTTATTTATTTGTTTTTTTTTTTCATCAGAACTATATAAATTATAATTCATTTCAAAAGTATATTCATTTAATTCTTCAATTAGTTGATCATTAAAATATAATTTAATATATTTTAAAATTTTACTATAATGAGATATACTAGGTTTTGATATAATAGTATTTATTGTTTCAAAACTTTTTTTATTTATTTTTAATAATTGTTTAAAATTTTTATCATAACTTTTATTTATAATTTGAAAATCTTTATATGAAACTAAATATTGTCCAATAAATATATTATTTTCATTAATATTAATATTTGATAATGAATTTTGATTTTGAAATTTAACTAAATTTAAATTATTTTGATAAAATTTTAATTTATTACTAAAATAAAATTTATTATTAATTTTATAAATTATTCCAGTAGATAAATCATTTATTTTTTCATTTAATGAAATTATATATTTATTTGAATATATTAGAGCAACATATTGTTTATTATTATAATATAATATTAAAGTATTATTTAATAATAGACCATCATTATTATTTAATGATACTTCTTCATTATCATTTTTATTTAAGATATAAAAATATTTATTATGATTTTGAGTATAAATATAAAAATTATTAGTAATATCGTATTGGTATGAATATAATAAATTAATTGAATTATTATCTATACTGATAATAGGATTAATAAAAGTATGATTTAAGCTATTTATATAATTTAAATTAGCCCACTTATTATCATCTATATATTCTTTATATTTAATATCAAAAAATAATAATAAACTATTAGTATTAATAACATTAACATTATTAGGTTGTATTAAATTATCTAAATTATAATTTAATAATAAGTTATTAGAAACATCATCAGATACTGTTATTTCATATACGGCTTGATTTAAATTAATTATTTGCAAGGAAGGAATAATTTGTTTAATATTAGTTGTATATGATTTATAATCTACTTGATTTGATGTTATAAAATAATAATTATTATGACTATCTTGTGATAATAAATAATAATTATCATTAATTAATATATATTTCTCTTCAACTATATTATTTAAATTAATTAAATTTAAATATTGTCTAGATTCAACAAAATTACTAATTGTAGCAATATTTTTATAGCAAATATATCCATAATAAATATTATTAGTATTTATTATATTAATATTAATTAGATGTTCAATACATTTTTCTTCTATATAATATCTACCATCATATTTTAAAATATATTTTTTATATATTTGTAATTTTATATCATGTATAATTAATTCTGAATTTTCCAATGAAATATAATTTATATCTAAATATTGTTTACTATTATTAAATTCTAAAGTTTTAATAAATCCTTTAAATTTTACATTAGATAATTTTTCATCAATATAATAACCAATATTATCATAATTTAAAATATAAAATTTATCTAAAATTTTAATTAAAGTATTATTATTAATATAAATAAAATCAGGTAGAATGATATAATATTTGTTATTTAAATTATTCTCTATATTGAAAACTATGGGTAATTTTAATATAATATCTGAATTATTAATATTATTATCTAATATTTCAAAATAAGTATTATTAATAAATTTATAATCTATTCCATTTATTTCAATAATATTATCTAAATTATTTAAATTTATATCATTTAAATTTATATATAATTTAGAAGTTTCAAAATTACCAAATATAACATTAATATTATTAATTAATTCAAATGAGCTTGAGAATAACTCATATGAAACATAAATTAATTCAATATAAATATTATTATAATATTTATTATTAGAAAAATCTTTAATATAATATTTATTATTAGGTAAAGCATATAAAAAATATTTTATTCCATATATTTTTATTAAGGTAAGATAAGGTTTATATATAATTGGTTTTTTAAAATTAATATAAGTCTTATTATTGTCAAAATAAATACTAACATCATAAAATATTCCTGAATTTGAATCATATTGTAATGATATATCATCTAAATTATTTATATAAATAATATAATTATGTTCGTTAGTTTTTTCTAACTTTTTATTATTATAAAAAATTATACCAGAAGATAGATTAGTTATTAATGAATTAGATTCTTCTAATAAATTAAAATTTAATGTAAATAATAATCCTTTAAACTTGATATTTTCTATTTTATATTCTATTGATTCATTTAATATATAGAAATCATTATAATTAATAGTTGAAGAATAATTTATATGAGATGGAAATATTTCTATATTAGAAATATTACTATTATCATTATATAATCTATCAATAAATATATTATTATTTACTATTTCATTTATATTAACTGTATAATTTATATTATTATTAAAGTTAATATATTTAAAATTAATTAATTGTTCTCCTAAATTGTAAAGATAATTTAATAAATTATTAATAGAAATACCAAAAAAAATATCATTAATTGTACCAGTTGTTATATATTCATTAATTTGAAATAATACTTTTTTTAAATTATTTAGGTCCCGATATACTATTTTATTTTTATCATCAAATATAAATTCATTACTTATATATACTATTGATTGATTATCTTGATAAACTAATTCATTTCCATTAAAATAAAACATATTAAATTCAGTTGAATTTATAAAATCATTAATTATATTTTTTACATTAAAGAAAAAGAATATATTTTGTATCCAAATTAATATTTGTTTATGCAATAATTCTTCTAATAATTTAATTTTTATAAAATGTTTTTCATTTAATAAAAAATTAGATAATGATATTATTTCATCTTCAGTTATATAATAATTACTATTATATATTTGATTTATATTAAAATCTTTTTTTTCTAGAGCTATATTTTTCAAGTTGTAATTATAAGATAATAATGTCCAAGTTTTCCATGGTTTTAATACCAAAAATATTGATTTATCTAAAATAATATTGTATAAATCTAATTGATAATTATTATCTGCATTATATCTATTATTGTTAATAAAGCCTACTTCCATATACAAATTTGTAAAGTTTATTAAAGTTGTAGATGATTCAATATTATTTAATGAATTAGTTAAAGTTGCCTTATTATTATTAATATTAATTATGGAATTATTTAAATCATGTATAAAATACTTATAATCAATTAATGAAAGTCTAAAATTATTAGTATTAGTTTTTAAAATATTTATTATATTATTATTTACCAATTGGTAATTAACAGTTTGAACTAAATAAATATTATCATTATTAGGTTTAATGTAATATGAAGTTGTATTAGATGGAATATTATTTAAATTTAAATATGGTTCATCATTAATATAAATTATATGATTATTTGTATCCTTACTTACCAAAAATTTACTATTATTAGTATTATCTATAGTATTTTTAATCCAATTAATATTTATTGTATATATTTCAGTAAAATCTTCTAAAATTGTATTAGATAATATATAATAATATTTAGTTGTTTTATCATATCTAATTTGATAAGAGTTATTATTAATATATACTTCATTATATATTTTGCAATTAACTATATTATTAGGATAAATAAAATTTATTTTATATTCATTATTTAAATAAGTAATAATTTTAATATGATATTTTTTTATTATCTGAATTAGATTATTATTGATATTAATTAGTTTCTGTTTTTGTAAGATATTTATATCAAGTGTAAATTCATAATGTTCATTAATAATACAGGTAAATAAGTTATCTAATAAATATGGTCCGGCCTTAAGAACATTATATGATTTAGGAGTTAAAAAAACTTTAAATTTATTTGATTGAATTATTTGAACTAAATATATTTTATTATTTATATCTACTAATAGATGATATGAATTAATATTTAAATTATAATTATCAGTATTGACATAATTTTTAAAATTAATATAATTATTATTATATGAGTAAGATATACTAATTGAATTAATAGTATTATTATTTATATCATATTGAATATATTTATTATCTTCATTAATTATTGATATTTTTTTATTATAATTTATTTTTTTATTATTAATAAAATATGAGTAATTAAATACAGGAGATAGTATTAATTTAAATGAACCATTTTGAGATATTTTATTTTTTAATTGAATAATATTTTTAGTAATAGAAATAATATAATTATAGTATCCATTTAGGTAGACCGGCTGATAATAATAAATATTCAAAAGTGATAAATCTAAATCACTTATAATGGAATCTTCTGAATAATATTGTACATTAATTTTTATTGGATAATCATTAGACAAATATGTAATATCAAATTTAGCATAAAATGGATTTAAATAATAATTATACTGAAATTGATTTTTTTTTAAAGAATCATATACTAAATAAAATTCAATAAAATTATCAGATAAATTTATAGGATGACCAGTAATAAATACTTGATTATCTCTTATATATATAACTTCATATTGATTATTTTCATATATTAATATATCACCAATTTCAATATTAATGAAAGCATCAAATATAAATAAATGATTATTACTGCAAAATAAAGTGATTTTTATTAATTCATTAATAAATACATCAGTTAAATTAATATTATCTATTAAATTAATTTCAAATATATTATTTTTATAGAAACTTGTTCCTGAAGACACAGTTATATTTGTGTAAAATTTAGAAATTGCATTAGATTTTAAATTATTAATTTTATTTATTGGGAATGTATGAATAAGATTATATCCATTATAATTATAAGTTAGTTTATTACCTACTTTTATTAATTTTAATTCATAATAATTAGTAAATATATTTAAACCTAATACTAGAAATTTATTAAAATCAAGTTCAATTATATCACCAGCAAATAAATATAATTTAGTAATCATAACAATATCATAATAAATATCATATTTATGTAATAATACTATTTTATTATATATAAATCCAGATTTTATATTTAAAATAGAATTATAATCTATATTTTTTAACTCATAATTATTATAATCTTCATGTTTTACATTAAGATAATATTTATAATTAATTAATGTTATATCTAAATTTGATAAATAAAATGGATATGTTATTTGAGGTGTTAAATTTGTATTTACAATTTTTAAATATGTATGATAAGTTTCTTTAGTTAGCTGATTATAAACTAATAATTTCCACCATATTTTATTATTATTATTTATAATTACATTAAATGAATTATCAATTATCATATCTTGGTCTAATGATAAAATTATATATTTAGAATTAAAATTATCAAGAGTTCCAACATTTGGTAATTTATTGTAATTTATACAACAAGTATTATTAATAGTTGGAATAAAATTTGTTTTATATTTTATATTATTAGTTATTAAATTTCCTTTTTCATCAATATGTTCATCAATATGTTCATTAATATTCTCAATATTATTTATTTTTAATAATTGATATAATTCATAAAAATTAAATAATTTATTATCAATAAATGAAAGTGCCCCACTTAAATTAGAATTTTCATTATAATAAAATTTATTATTTAATTTATAAAAAGAATATGTTGGATAATTATTAGAAATATCAATAAATTCTAATTCATCTTTTTCATATAACCAACAATGATAATTTTTATTATCATCAATACTTTTATGCAAATCTTTAATTTGTAAAATTTTAATATTAGATTGATTACAACATAAAATATAATAATTTGGATTTGTTTCATATAACATATTAATTTTATTATTATTAGTTGGTATATTTGATAAATTATGTGAAAAATTACATAATGTTATATTAATATTATCATTAGTTGAATTTATAATAATATATTTTGGATGTGTTAATTCATAAAAAATTTCATTATCTATAGTATAATACCAAGTTGTATTAGAACTATTTAAATTATAATAACTATTAAAATCTCCAGTATAATTATATTCTTTAAAATCAATAATTTTATCAATTTTAAGAATATCATATTTATTATTATAATAATATATAAAATCATTTAATAGAGTATAACTATAAATTTCATAAATAAAATTATCTAGTTTTGTAAAATTATCAATATCATAATTTATAAATAATTTAAGTTTATAATAAAAAATTGTTTTTTTTACAACATTTAGAGTTTGTGAATCTAATAATGCTACTTTTGTAGCATTAACAAATGGAATATAATTTATATCATTACTAATAATATTATTATCAAATTTATAATAAATATTATCATAATAATCTATAAAATTACCCAAAGTAATTATTATATTATTTTCATCTGAATCAATATTAAGATGATTTATACCATTAGTTTGATAAAATATTATATTATCTAATGTATAATATTTATATTTTTCTAAATTTGCTTCACTAAAATAATTACATGATAATGTAAATATATTATTTACTTTAATATTATTAATAAATGTAAATTGTTTATCAGTATGCACTATAGTTAAAGGAAAATTAATTAAAGTATCAGAATATATTTCATATGTAAAATGATCAACTTTAGATAATTCAATAAAAGAATTATTTAAAAGTATAGTAATTTTATCATTGCTATCAATTGATAATTTTAATTTATAATAAAATTTATTTGTTTTATATAAAATTACACTAATCATTTCAGTTGCCATCATTTTTTGACCAAAATTTAAATCTTTTATGATAATATTATTATCTAAAAAATAATTTCCAAAATATAAATTATTTAAATTAATTAATCCAATATATTTAAACTTTTTTTCATCATTATCAATAATTTTATAATAATCATTTTTTTGAATATATTCATTAAAATTATTTACTATTAATGTATTGTTTTCAATTAATACATCCTCATATATTATATCTTTATATTTTATTTGATCTATTTTAGTGTCAATAATTGGATGTAATAAATTTAAATTAGTTACTTTTTCTTTATAAATTATTTGATTAAAATTATCAGTTTGGTCAGAATAATTATTAGGATTATAATATTCTAAAGTATTTAAATTATTATTAATATTATTTATGAGATTTGTAAAGTAGTTTGAAATATTAATTAAATAATTACTAATATCTAGAGTTATTTTATTATTGCCAGAATAAGTTTGATATACATAAGAATTTAATGAATAATGTGAATATTTATCATAATCATAATTGTTATAAATTAATAAATTATTTATGTATGGTAGAATATAATTAGTTGTTGTTAATCCAAACAAATTAGGTTCATTTATTATATTTTTAAATATTGATAAATAACTATCATTTGTATTATTTATTAAATTAATATATTTTGTATAATTATTATTATTATCCAGTGCCGATATAATAGTTTGCCAATAATTATTAATAGTTGAATTCAAAAATAAATCAGTAGATGAATTCAAAATTAACTCAGTAGATGAATTAAAAATTAATTCGGCTGATGGATTAAAAGATAAGTCAATAACTTCATTATCATTAACAGTTATAATATTATCATTTACAATTTTATAATATGGAGTATCTTTTATAAAAAATTGACTAGTATCTAATGGTAATTGATAATTTACTTTAATATTATTTAATTTTATTATTGAAGTATTATTTATAATAAATGGAATATTATAAAAATATAAATATGAACTATTTAAACTATCTAATAATTTAAATTCATTATTTATAACATTATTTTCATTTCTTGCAAGCATAATAAATGGTTTATTAAATATATAATCAACAGAATCCGGTATTTCTTTTTTATTCATAAAATTAACATTTGTGGAGTGGCTAATAAATGAATGTAAATTAGGAGCTATATTATTAAATGGAATTTTAACTATTGAATAAGTAGAATTATCTTGAAGTTCCAGAGATGGATATAATATATCTTGATAGTGTTTCTTCTTAATAAGTGTTATATCTAAAGTTTTATCAATATATACAAAATCACTTACATTAGTATTAATACTATTTAAAATAGTAGTGACTAAATAATATATATCTCCTCCATCAACAGTTCGATAAATATTCCATCCATTATATGAATTATCATATATTTTGGATAAATTATAAAATTTAGTATAAAAATTATTATTTTCTGTATTATTAGTAGTTATATAATTTGATATATGACTTTCAAGTAATGTATCTTTGTTTATAAATGATATCTTATATTTAAAATTTCTAAGGACATTATCAATTATATATAATAATTTTCCATTTTCAAATTTTACAATATCTTCTGATACCTCAGTAATTTGAATTAATGAATTAACAATAGTAATTTGATATCTTAATCCATCAATAACATATATACCTTGTGTTTGTAATTGATTATTAATATATAAATTATTATTAATAATATTATAATTTAATGGTTTTATAAAATTAATTCCTACATCTTGAATAAATAACTCTGGTATAATATTATATAATATTTGTTCTGGTAGGAGTAGATAATATCCAGATGTATAATTTATTTTTGAATATTTATCAAATAACATATTAGAATTTATTATAAAATTATCATCAAGTATCGTTATATTACTTATTATACCTAATGCATCTACATATATATATTTTGTATTAATTGAATCATAATATACTTTTTGCTTACATAAATCCCAACTTCCATTAATAAATAAATATAATTTATTATTATTAGAATAAAAATTACCAGAGATTTCTATTTTACTAGTTTCGATTGTTATTTTATTATCTATAGTAATATTACCATTATTTACAGTAACAAAAGTATTATTATATAACCTAAAATCATTAATTTTTATTAAAAATTTACCAGTTGGTAAAGAAAACTCATCCATAATATTTTCTCGATATTTTAATATATTAGGTGAATCTATTATATATCCGATATTTAATAAATCAGTTGATGCAAATATAATCTTATATTCATTAAAATTATAAATTAAATTTAAATTATTATGTAAATAATAATGTTTATTATCAGTAATATTGTAATAATAATAATCTGGACTGAAAAATGTATCATCACTATTTAATGTATTTATATTTTTTATATATAAAACCCAATTATTATTAGTAAAATTATATAGTTGATTATTATATGAAATAAAATTAAAATTACTAGTAATTGATAAAGTCTCACTAGTTGTAATAGTTATTATTGGAATATTATTATACTCATATTGAAGTTCTGTTTCATTATAAGTATATAAACCAAAATTATAGGGTTGTAAAGAATTAGTAATATTAATATAATAATAATTATCATTAATTAAATAATAATTTGTATTATCTATTATTATTTGATCATTATTTGTCAAATTATTATCTTGAGAAATAAGATAAGAATCATTAGCAATAATATTTGTTTTCTCAAAAAAATTACCTAAATAATCTGTCTTATAAATTTTATTATTAATTATAAAAGTTTTATTTATGGCAATATCAAAAATTCCTGATTTTAGTGTATATGTTTTTTCAATAGAGAAAGGTTCAATATCATATGGAATATTTTTTTTATATGATAATAGTTTTACATGTGTTTGATAATTATTATTATAATATATGTAATATAAATAATTTGGATTATAATTATTAAAAACAAAATTATTATTAATAATTTTATAATTAGTGTCATCTAATATTGTATAATTTAATTGTTTATAATTAGTATATGGAATAGTTAAAGGTATATTAAAAGTATCTAGAAAATTATTATCAATATTATTAATAGTTTTTAATAATAAAAATGTAGAATCATTTACATTAGTTCTATATATATTTCTAAATTTATAATTATTTGGATCTATAGGTAAATTACTTATATTAATATTCTCTTCATTAACATAAATACTTGTAATGTAATCTAATAAGGTTTCATCCTCATTATTATTAAAAAAAGTAAGTGCATAACTATAAAACCCTGAATTTAAAACATAATTGTAAGGTATTATTAATAAATCATCAGAAATATTATCAATATATTTATAATTAGATACTGTATTTAAATCTACTATATTTAAACTTGATAATTCATAAAATATATTTCCATTTATTTTAGTACGATATATTTTACAATTTGGTTCTTGTATATAAATATTTATAATTTGATTAGTATTAACATATATAGTTGTTATTTCATGATTATCAATTAAATATTTATATTTTCCAATAGATAACTTACTTGATGATGTATAATTTATATCAAATTTAATCTTTTTTTTATATATAATTAATAAATTTAATTTATTTATTTTATCTTCTTTTTTTATATTATTATTTAATACATTTGTAGATTTAACTAATTTACTATCAGAAATATTATCAAGATAAGATATTTGATTATCTAAATTATTAGTTATTGTAGTTAATAAATAAAATGTTAAATTAGAAGAAGTAGTTCTATATATATTAATACCATTATAAAAATTATTAGGTAAAAAAGGTAAAGTTATATTTACTATGTATGTATCATCAATATAAATTGTTGTTATATAATCTAAATCTGTTTCAATAACATTACCTTGTGATGTATATATAAATGATACAGCATATTTATGAAAACCCGTATCAACATAAATATTTGAATTAGTAAATGTTGTAGATAAATTTAATTTTTTTATATTAGTGGTTGAATCAATTAATACTGGATAATTAATATTATCTTTATAAAATGATACTAAAGGTAAATCAATATTATAAGTTATAATTAATTTAAAAATTTTATTTAATTTTAATTGTAAATAAATTTCATTAGATATATTTATTATAAGATTAGTTTTATTTAATGAAACATTATTACATATATAATTATTATTATTTATTAATAATAATATTTTAAAATATGCTGGACAATAATAATTATTATAATTTATTATTAGTTTATCATTAAATAATTCTACATTATTAGTTATATACTTTAAATCAGTTGAATAAATTGTATTATTAAATGTATGTATAATGTAAATAAATTCTGATTGTATTTCTAATGAAAAAAATTTATTATTTTTTTGTAAATTAATTTTATTTTGTAGATAACTTTTATTTTTTAAATCCGTTAAATTTATATTTTGTAATTCAGTTAAATTCATATTAAAAATATTTTCTTTAGCTTTCAATAAAGTATTAATATTAATATTCCATTTTCCAATGAAACTATTTTTAAAAAACATTTCATAATAAGAATTTTGCAATTCTTCAAAATAAAACATATCATTAGGATAAATAGAATAATATACAGTAAATAATCTATTTAAATTTAAATCATAAAGTTTACTATTATTTTGGGTTATATTAAATGTTTTAGTAAATCTATTATATAGTCTTAAAAATACACAATTTCTCCATAAAATTAAAAATGAATTATGAGAAGCATAATTAGTTGTAATATCAAGGGCTATTAATCCATATATATTAATTAAATCAAGTGGTGTTAAGTTAAATGTAAAATCTAATGGATTTAAATTATCAAAATTATTTATTAAAGCTGTATAATTATTTTCTTCATTGATTAATTCTAAATTAAAATTATCATTATTAAAACTACTTTGGTCTAAAATAAAAGATTTATTTAATGAATAATCAATAGCCAAATAATTATTATTAAAATTTCTATTACCATTATGATTATTATTATTTAATTTATAAAATCTATTAAATATTACTTTTAATTTAATATATATATTTTGTGCATCTACTAATTGTACATCATTATATAACATTTCAATTGCTTCAGAAGCCAATAAATAATTTTTATTAAAAATATCAAATATTTGATTATTAATTTTTGTTGAATTTAAAAATCGATTCAAATAATAATCTAAATTTTGTATCCATTCATTATTAAAATATGAATTATCTAAAATAATTGAATTATAATTAATTACATTATTATTTAAAATATTATATTTTTTCCAATAGCTAAAAATAATATTAGTATCACTATATAATAATAATAAAATAATTAAAATTATTTTTGAATTATTATTTAATGTATTATTAATATATAAATTAAAATTCAAAAAATTATTTATACAATAATTATATACAATATCTATATCAAAACCTTGATGAGTTATTAACTCATAATCATTATTAATATATTTAAAATATTGTGTAATTTCATTATTATCAATAATAATATTATTATAATGATATGAATTAAATAATTTATTTTTTTGTTCTTCATATATATTAAATAAAATTTTTTTTAATGATATAACATTTAATGATGATTTAATAAATTTATTCCATAAAATATCTACAATTTTATTAATTTGATAATAAAATAAATTATTTATTTTTGTTATAAAATATGATTCTTCAAATGGTTCTAATTTAATTGTTGTAATTGATAATGGATATGTTAATAATATTTTTTCTGGAATAATAAACCATGCATTTGTATTATAAAATAATAAACAATAATTATTTTCATATATAATGTCATATTGCTTAAGAATAGCGGGTTGATTATAAGTAGTAATAGTTTTGTTTTGAGTTATTATATCTTCATCTTTTATAAATACTTTAAAAAATAAATTATAAAGTAAATCTCCTTTATTACTTAAAACAATTGTATTTTCTTTCATTGATTCTAAAATTCCTAAATTATCACTAGTAGTACAAATAGAGAAATCTGTTGGTTTCTTAAATACTTTTTTAAAAAATGTTATTTCAGGTTTATTAATAATAGGTTGGTCTTGTATTCCTGTTGCTATTAATTGTAGTAATCCTCCAATTGATGTCATTATAAAAAACTAAAATTTATCTTTTTATAATATTTTATTTATCTTTTTTTTTGATTCAAATAAAATATTTGAATCAAAAAAAAAGATAAATAATATTAATATAATTTTATTAATAAAATAATATATTTTTATTGTTTTGATTCAAATTTATTAATAAAATAATATATTTTTATTGTTTTGATTCAAATATTTTTAACCAATTTTCAGATTGTGTATTTGTATCAAGTACGGTTAATGTATGTTTCGTAGTAAATTCTTTAACAGATAAATTTAACTTAGTAAAAAGCCAATTTATAACATTAATATTGTTTATTTTTTCAATAATATTCTCTATTTCATTTATCTTTATTATTAAACCTCTATACATATACATATATTTATTTATTTTTTCAGAATATGATGTTCCAAGATAAATATCATTTTCTTCAATAGTATAAGTTTGTAAAATATATTGTATAGAATTATATGTATTATCTAAAGTAGTCATATAATTTAAACATGTAACTGTAAATTTCTTAATTTTTGATATAATAAACTCTTTAGGATGCATTATCATATTAAAATTAATTTCCATTAAAATTATAAATGGATCATTTCTCTGTTCTAATACTTGTAATTTATCTAATAGAATATTTTGATTAAAAATAATAGGTTCGCTAACAATAAATGGTTCAATTATTAATTTATATTCATGTAAGTTGATTCCTAAATGTGTATACATTATTCTAGCTTTATTTTTTGAAGTATCTAGTAAAAATTCTCTTGCATTTTTAATAAATACATGTTTATTATCATATAACCTTATAATATCTGTTATTACTTTAATATTTCCAAGATAAAATTTAAAAATATTAGAAAACTGAAAAAGAATATCATTATAATCTTTTTTATTTAATGAAATTTCTAATAAACATTCATAACATTCTTTATAATCTTTTATTATTTTAAATTCTGATTTATAAACTTCTCTAAAATCTAATAATATATCTAAATATTCATTAGCGTACACATTTATATCTTTAATTATTTTAGATGACTTTTTAGGAATAGTTTCAGATTTTTCAGTAATACTTTCAGGAACATTTTCCGGATTACTTTTAGGAACATTTTCTGGATTACTTTCAGGTACATTTTTTGGATTACTTTCAGGAATATTTTCAGCAATACTTTGAAGTGTACTTTCAGGAACACTATGCCGTGCACTTTCAGGAACACTATGCCGCGCACTTTCAGGCACAATTTCAGGTACACTTTGAAGTGCAATTTCAGGTACACTTTGAAGTGCAATTTCAGGTACACTTTGAAGTGCATTTTCAGGAACACTTTCTGATGTATTTTCAGGTACACTTTGAAGTGCAATTTCAGGTACACTTTGAAGTGCATTTTCAGGAACACTTTCTGATGTATTTTCAGGAACACTTTCTGATATATTTTCAGGAACACTTTCTGATATATTTTCAGGAACACTTTCTGGAGCAATATCATAAAATATAGTTTCACTAATTTCCTGGTCTGAAATATTAGCTATGCTTACTTCAGATATAAATACATCATAAGATATTTCTTGAATTTCATGTGCCATTTCGTGAATATCATGCGCTATTTCTTGAATTTCGGGCATTGTCTCTGAAATACTTTCAAACATACTTTCTGAAATAGTTTCAGAAATACTTTCAAATACACTTTCCGAATTTAATTCTGTATTTTTTTCAGTTTTAGATTTCTTTGATTTATTTTTATGTTTAGATCTACTTTTATACTTAGATTTATTTTTGCCTGACTGATGTAAATCTTTATCTGGAATATGTAAATCTTTATCTGGAATATGTAAATCTTTATCTGGAATATTAAATACTTCTTGACTTTCTTTTTTATTATCAGCTTCTAGTCTTAATTGTTCAATTCTTTCTAAATTTAATTGATGTAATCTATTTTCTTCTAAGAAAATTAAATCTTGAATTGATGAATTTTTTACTTTTTTTTTTTTTTGTGGTAAGCATCGCTCTATTTTTTTGGACATT
>Ga0214919_10001923_pt1 | contig 33331 bp, 28 predicted proteins | sample LL1503_MetaG_FD_177994 | JGI IMG/M metagenome (GOLD analysis project Ga0214919, IMG submission 177994) | Freshwater microbial communities from Lake Lanier, Atlanta, Georgia, United States - LL-1503 | ecosystem: Environmental > Aquatic > Freshwater > Lake | place: USA: Georgia | collected... | reverse complement strand
GAGGATCACTTCGTCGGCATGACGCGCCATCATCTCGAAAGTACGCTTGCTCGTATAAAGTATCGCCTTGGCCGAGAGCATTTCCACATAAGTCAGGGATGCCCCCTCGCGCGCACAAACCCGGCGGAACGGATGGTCCGACACTCCGGCCAGGGGGGCCAGAAGTACCGGAAATTCCGGAAATCCAAGTTTATCGAAAGCGGGAATGCGGACCATTTAAATATTCTTGTCTGAAAAAGCTTCGTTAAAACATTCGATCAAAATACGAGCGAAATAGGAGGCAGGTTGAGGGCCGGGGTTTTGAGGACCGTTCGCCCTGCCCGCTGGCTTGCATTCAGGTCGACTTCGCGCCGGGAATATAGAGCCAGGAAATTGAAAACATCCCACCAAGTATGGATGAAAGCGGCTTCGCCCAAACTCCATCCGTTTCGCTGCGTCACATAGCCCAGGTGGTAACCCAAAAGCAACTGTGGAATCGGAATGGAGTTGGATCCCAAATGAGCCAGGGCAAAAAGCAATGATTGCGAGGCGTTGGACATCACGTCTCCGCCAACATACTCCCGCATCAGCGGCATCATCCAGCCGCGAAACAAGGCCTCTTCGTGGGTTCCGGCTAAATGGGAAAAAGCACCACCAAAGGCATAGTCGCTGCCGCGCAAGGCCACTTTCTGATAGCCATGGATATCATCTCGCGCCGAGGCCACGGCAACAGCACCCATGAGTCCGAGTGGGATATAAGTCGTCGGGCGGGCCAGATAACGGAAATCAAATGGCGCGAGGACTGTGTCCTGGACCGTAACTTTCTCCCTAAGAAACTCATATTGGCCATCCTCGCGCCGTGAATCGGCAGCGCCGCGAAAGGCATGCAACGCACTGTAACTTCCTGCCGCAAAGGAAAGCTGTCCGCCCAGCATGTAGCGCCGCTCGGTGTCGTCTCGACTATCGATCCCTGTCTTTTTGGCACCCTCTTCCGGGACGTCCCGGGCCTTGATGGCTTTTTCGGCAGAGGAGGCAAGCAGCCCACCACCTAGCCAAATTCCAGTATAGGCCGCTGCCGCGCCATATTCTTCCTGCCTCCACTGCTCAAAGCCGGGCAAAATGAGACTAAGGGCCGGCGCCCAGATGTCGCTCCTTGGTTCTGCGTAAACGGGCGTTGAAGCAAGTCCCACGGCGATCAAAATCTGGCCAATCAGAATACGGGGCATGAAGTTCACTGAAGGTCTCCAGTTTGCGACAGAACAATTTGCCGATATAGTAGCCGTTCGAGGACGTCTATTCAGCTTTAATTTCAGACCGGTGGGCAGCATGCTTGACATCAAATTCATTCGTGAAAATCCAGACCTGGTCGCCAAGGGCGCAAAAGACAAGCACCTCAAGATCGACATTACCAAACTCCTGGAGCTGGACGCGACAGTCCGCAGCATGCAGGCCGAAACGGAAACCTTGCAGTCCGAGCGCAACCGCCTCTCAAAAACAATAGCCCAGGCTGCGGCGACCGAGCGCGAAACTTTGAAAGCTCAAGTCCAAGGCCTCAAAGCACGCATGGACGAAATCGCGCCAAATCTAGACGCCTCACGCAGCGAATTCAACGCCATGATGCTCCTTGTCCCCGCGCCGGCCCGGGCCGATGTCCCAATCGGTCGCGACGACACGGAAAACGTTGAAGTGAAACGCTCGGGCACCATCCCGAAATTTGATTTCGAGCCCCTTGATCACGCGATTGTGGGCGAAAAACTTGGGATCGTTGATTTTGCGCGCGGTGTAAAACTTGCGGGCAGCCGGTCTTACATCCTAAAGGGCGACGGCGCGCGGCTGGAGCAAGCTGTTTTGCGTTTCACCTTCGACAAGTTGTGCGAGCGTGGCTACACCCCGCTGACGGTGCCGGTCCTCGTCAAAGAAGAGGCCATGATTGGCACCGGGTATTTTCCAACCGGACGCGATCAGGCCTACTACGTTGAAAAAGACGAACGTGCTTTAGTTGGCACCGCTGAAGTCAGTCTGACCAGCTACTACAGCGGGGAAATCCTGCAGGAATCTGAACTCCCTTGCCGCATCATGGCGTGGAGTTCCTGTTTCCGTCGCGAAGCCGGGACTTATGGCAAGGACACCAAGGGGCTTTACCGCGTTCACCAGTTCCAAAAAATCGAACAAGTGATCATCGCCCCCGCCGACAATGAGGCGTCAGAAAAACTTCACGATGAACTTTTGAAAAACGCCGAGGATGTCCTGCAGGCATTGGGACTCGCCTACCGCGTCGTCTATGTCTGCACCGGTGATTTGGGCCAAGGCCAAGTCCGCAAGCACGACATCGAAACCTGGATGCCTTCGCGCAAGGCTTACAGCGAGACTCACAGTTGTTCCACCTTTCATGACTTCCAGGCGCGTCGCCTACAGATGCGTTACCGGACGAAGTCGGGTGAAGTCAAAACCTGTTACACACTGAACAACACGGCGATCGCGACGCCGCGCGTTTTAATTCCACTCCTTGAGTGTTATCAGCAAGCCGACGGCAGCGTGAAAATCCCCGACGTCCTCGTGCCCTACATGCAGGGACAAAAAATCATCGCCGCGGGTGCGGCTAAAGACGGGCATCACTGACCTGTGGTCCGGCAGACGTTGGGCAGGATCTGTGCCCACTGGGGGTTATACATGCTGACCGGGGTGCGACCATTATCACCGCAACCAGCAGCAGGGTTATAGATGACTTCGAGCGTCGAACCAGCCTTGAATGGCATTTCGTAGGTCGGTTGCTGGCTGATCCGCAGATGAGTAACCCACGAGTAAGATCCAGGGCCAGTGATGCGAATGGTCATGTCCGCGTCACAAGCACTTCGCTGCGTGATAACACCGGCGATGGTCTGGTCCACAAGGGAAACGACCGATCCTGGGCTGACGGCAACCTTGCCCGTGAAACACAAAACAGCATCATTGAAGTCCCTGTCACCGCTGAACGGATGATCTTCGAAATTAACCCCGACGCGCACCGCTGCGACTCCCGGGACAACCTGAACTGGAATGACCTTTGAGTCATCACCAGTCGACACGATGACTTCAGTCTGACCCGGATTGCCACCGACGATAACGATCTGGTTGGGTTGGCTTCCGTTGTTGGGGTTCGCGACCCAAGGGTTGTTGCTGCTCGAAGTTACTTCGCCCGCCTGCGGCTGACGTGCGCCACTGCCATCATCGACAGAAACTGTGATGACACGCGACTCCCCCTCCGTCACGACTACCGGGGACGTATCAACAATGACACGAACCGGGCTTGGAACGGGGGTTGGAACCGGAGTCGGGACGGGAGTTGGATTGGGCACGACAACAACCGGGTCCACAGGCGGCACAAAAGGATCGATATCAGCCGCTCCATGATCAAGGCCGTTGTCCACGGAAGGCTCAGCTGGAGATTCCACAACCGGACCGGCTTGGAACTCTGTAGGTTCAAAGGATGGATAGGAATCTGCCGCCAAGGCATCGGCCTCTTGCTCGAGACCTCCTAGCGCAGCAGCTGTTTCCTTATTTACGAACGCTGACTCGTCGCTACAGGAAACAAGATACACGGCGAGCAAAACTGGACCTAGCCGCATCAGGCGGCGGTGGACGCGGGACAACATGATTCGTTCCTCCAAGACGTCCGGTCGCAACGACGACCGGCGAGGTGGGAGTATCGGATTCCCAGAATACTCTTTAGAGATTTTTGAAAGACAAGATTAAAACCCATCGCTTTCGATTGGTTACGCAACGTAAACCAGGCCGGACAGTTGGCGTTACTGGTACCGGCCTGCAGGCGGAGGGGATTTCTCGATTAACTGTTCCCATTTAAGGCAACGGAATCACCCTGTCAGCATCGTCCATCAACCAATCAAATCAACGCCAGGACACGGTCATCACGTTAACCATCCCCTTATTTTCCCGACTCCAATACACTTTCACACGGCGCAACCCATCGAACCCACACATTTATCGCAGTTTTTGTTAATTTCCCCCTAAAGCCCGGTCCGTCGCATCCGAAACTCCTGGTGCCAGTCAGGGCCATTTGGTTCCCAGGCACTTAGAGGAGAACGCATCATGAAAGTATTTTTGAAGGCCGCAATTGCGGCAGTTGTTATTGCGTCCGCGGCAGGCTGTGCATCAACTTCTAAAGACGCGGAACTTGTTGCACCCGTCGGCGCCGAGTACGTAAAAACTGGGTCGCGTGCACATGATGTGCGCATGGTTGCCAAAATGGACGATGTCGGTGACTACACGCTGGACGGAGCCCCAGCGCAAAAAAAACCAGTGAAGAAAAACACTCCGAAAAATAAAATCACGACAACTTTTGGTTACTAGACACCCAAATCCTAGGCTCCGTTTGTCGTTGTCTTGTTCAGGCTGGTGCCCCCGCCGATGATTTAGCCCACCCGCTTTCATTGAGTTTCGGGGTATAATTTCTTCATGAAGCAGTCCTTTGAAAACCTACGATTGTCACTGGCCAGCCACCCACTAGTCCAGATAGCAACCGTCTTTGGTTCATTTGGAAGCCCGCGCGAAAACCCAGAAAGCGACGTCGACATCGCAATTGCGGGCACCCAGCCGCTGACACTGGACCAAAGGCTTGAATTACTAAATTTGATTGAACGGACCACCGGGAGACGCGTCGACATGATTGATTTGCTCACGGCCACAGGCACCGTGTTCAAAGAGGCCATGACCACGGGACGTATTATAGTCAACCACAACCGCGACTTGATGGGCCGCATCCTGATCCGATTGCTGTCCGAAGAAGAGGATTTTCAAAAGCGCAAACGCGCATTGGCCGCAGAGGCTCGAGAAAGGATTTTCCGTGTCCAAGGAAGTTCGCAGCCAAAAACTTGATTCCATTGCCCGTTGCCTGCAACGAATCGAAACTCACATGCCGGCGTCGGCCAAGGATCTCGCCCAAGACGTCGACTGCCAGGATATCTTAATCCTCAACCTTGAACGCCTCATCCAAACTTCGGTAGACTGCGCGTCTGTTCTGATCGCCGATCGCAATTGGGTTCCCATGCCAGATTCCATGGCCTTAGCCTTCGCTGTGCTGGCCACTAAGAAGGTCATTCCTGACGCCCTTGCAGACCGCCTCGCCAAAGCCGTCGGTTTCCGCAACCTCTGTGTTCACGAATATGACAAGATCAATTGGGAAATCGTCTACGCCATCGTGACCAGGCATTTAGATGAATTCCGTCAATTCGCCGGGACGATTGACCGGGAGCCTTAACTGCCTGTCCAATTCGCGCTCCGCAAGGAATGTCCCAAGATGGGCTGGAAACCAACTAATAGCAGGCCATATGCAGCCACGATGATTTCGTTGGCAACAGGTTGCGCATCCACTTGGAAATGAAGAATACCAACGAATCAGCTCCAACTGCCCGCCATTTATCCCCCCGTAACTACTGAACTTTAAAACAACGTTCAAAAAACCTTAAAGCAATCAAAACCAATACCGATCTCCCTTTTTGGAGACCCGAATTGGCAAATCTATGGACGCCATCATCGCGCATTCGAGTCGCAGGCACAGCCTGTGGCCTTGGCTTCATCTGCGCCTTCACCCTTACCCTTACCTTCACCGTCATTTCATGTAAAAGCGGCTCATCGGGCGGCGGCGGAGCCAGCGCCGACGGTGGCGAAGTATCGGTAGATGCCTACGGCAAGTCCGACAGCGAGGACGATTTCAAAATCGCCGGCCAGCCAACGGCCGTCACCGGCGGTGGATTGGCGTTGGCAGGAAATCCAATTCCCAACTCCACGCCAAACTCCACAGCCAAATTCGCGTCCAATTCTATTTCCAATTACAATTCCAACTTGCGGCCCATGCGCCTTGACGGCAGTTATTCATGCACAATGACGCTGCAAAAAGTCGACCGCGATGCCTTCACCTTGGTTGATGTTGGGGCCACTGCATCCTGCGCATTGCTCCCCGCCCCTGCGTCTGGATTGTACTTCAGGATGACCCGACTGGAATCAGACGCGCTTTATGTTGCAACCGTGCGAGCGATTGATCCGGTATCCAACGCCAACAAAGTCTACAAGATCGCCATACCGCCGATGAACAGCGCCTGTCGCGCAGGCGTGACGCAGTTCACGATGATTGCCGACACCCTGACCACACGCGTTGCCAATGTTATTTTGGAACTGGTGGCACAAGCCAATGCCGCCGGTGCAATGACGGGCGGAGCCGATCCTAACGCTCAAAAGACCTTGCGTAATTTGATCCTGCCCGACCTGGAGCATTTTGCCGCAGCCAGCCGGCAAGAATTTTCCGTTGCTGCCCGCACGTATTCAGAAACTTTTAGCCGAATCTATGACGCGCATTTTGCAAGTCAAGGCGATCAATACGAAACGGCAGTTTGCCAGGCATTAATTGGCACGCTGTTAAAAACTGGAAGTATCACCGACAACACCAATTTACCGAGTCAGTCGAGCGCCGTGCAATCATGGCTCGCCATTTCGAAAATTGCAGATGCCTTTAACGAAGAAGTGAAGACCGTTTACACCGTGACTAACGTAACAGCTTCCTTTGATGGATTTTTTGGTTACCTCGCTGCCGTCATCAAGGCCGCAGACACGGCCGATCAAGTGAGTGCCGTCATTGACATTGCTCCGGCAAATCAGAATGCAACCGTTACAACAATTTCGGAATTGACCGGCGATACCGGCTCATCCAGCGGCGGCGGAACCACTAGCTCATCGGGTGGTCCATGCTTGGCTGCGTGCAGCGGTTCGTCACAACCGCCAAACACCTGGCTTGCGATGAATAATACCGGAGCACCTGACGCGCGCCGCAATCATTCGGCAGTATGGACCGGGACATCGATGATCATTTGGGGCGGGCAATCTGATTCCATTGCGCTAAATTCGGGTGCTATCTATAGTCCACTAACCGATTCGTGGAGCACGACGACAACCACCGGCGCTCCGACGGCGCGTTATCGGCATACTGCCGTTTGGACTGGCTCCAAGATGATCGTGTGGGGCGGATCTGGCACATCGTTTTCTGACGAATATACTGGCGGAATTTATGATCCTTCGATCAATACGTGGACATCGACCACCACAATCCTTGCGCCTGCGCAGCGCCATGACCACACTGCCGTCTGGACTGGGTCCAAGATGATCGTTTGGGGCGGCATTGTTCCGGGCGAAGTAGTTTTATATGGCACCGGTGGAATTTTTGACCCCAACGATGGCAGCGAAGGTTCGTGGACACCGACCGATGCCTCGCCTTCCGCACCCAAGGTGCGATCCCTGCACACTGCTGTGTCGACGACGGACTCTAAAATGATCGTTTGGGGTGGATATGTCACAGGCGGTGCTGACGAAAATACTGGCGGGATTTATGATCCTTCGAGCAACCTGTGGACGCCAACGACAACCACCAACGCGCCCTTGGCGCGTCAAGACCACACTGCCGTTTGGACTGGCTCCAAGATGATTGTTTGGGGTGGCTCCTCAGCCTCATATTTCAACGATGGTGGAATATTCGATCCCGCAGGTGGCACTGGTGGTGAGGGTGCATGGACGGCAACGAACAACAACGGCGCTCCTGCAGCACGCAACTATCACACAGCAGTATGGACTGGGACCAAGATGATTGTTTGGGGCGGAAGCGACAGCACACTCGCCACCTTCAACTCCGGAGGGCTCTACGATCTAGCAAATGATAGCTGGTCCGCGACTCCATCGACGGACGCCCCCCCGGCACGCTGGCTACATTCAGCCTTTTGGACTGGAACGAAAATGCTGATTTGGGGTGGTGCCGTAGCAACCGGCGCCGCGTGGGACATAAACACCGGCAGCCTCTACGCGCCTTGATCGTTAACGAATGGCTTCATTCGTTCCGCAGTTTTGACAAAAATTTCGACATACCGGTCATTGATGTCGGCATATAATTTTCGAGCCAAGGCCTGATCGTAAGTGTGACTTGATAAATTTCGAGCCTCGATGATGTCCTTCCAAATTTCGTTCCCCTCGATCATGTCGCGCTTGAAAGCCTCTTCGAAAGCAACGCGCGGAAACGGCGCGGCGATGTCATTTTGCTCTAAAATCAGTCTTAACGTCTTCCAAGTCAGCTCGTAGGTAAACTCAAAGCTTTGAATGATCCCGGCAAAATCCCTGTTTTCGATCGGAGGCGTTGCCACTGATTCTTTTAAAGCATCCAAAGCCTTACAAAGGTTCTTAAAGCTTTGCGCCAATTTGTTCATAGATGGTGATCCCCACCACGCGCCCTTGATCCAAAAATCCGGATGGATTTCACCGACGCGAATGATGCTGATTCAGAAATAACATGACGAACGACCGGATCAGAGGCAAGGCGATCCGGAATGGGCTGTATTTTCCTGGGCGTTGGCAATCTGTGAACTTCCTTCGTTTTGAATGCCATTCAAGACAAACGCGCGATCACTTCCGCAATCGGCATACCGCGGGTTTCTTCGCCGGACGTCATGTCTTTGAGGTTGGCAGTGCGGGTGGCCATCTCCGAACCACCGACGGTGACCGTGTGGGCGTAGCCAAGGCGGCTCGCATACTTGAACTGATTGGCGACTTTGCCTTCGGTCACACCAATGTCGGCATGGACGCCGGCATTGCGCAGCAACGACACCACATCAAAGGCATAAGGCAACGCGTCTTGTGAGGCCACAGCCACCATCACGCCGCCGACGGCAGAGGTATCCGCCAGGCCAAGCTCTTCGATTCCTGCAACCAAACGGTCCAGACCGACGGAACCGCCAACCCCCGGGAGCTCGCGGTTGCTAAATCGCGAGGCCAGATCATTGTAGCGTCCACCAGAACTAACCGAACCAAAGCCCGGCAAACGGTCCAAAGTCGTCTCAAACACAACGCCTGTGTAATAACCGAGGCCTCGGGCAATGCTGAGGTCCAATTTAAAAGTGACGCCAACGGGAGGCGCTGCGCGTGTCAGCAGCTCAAGGATTGTGGTCACGCGTAACAAATGAGGCTCCAGGGCCGCAAGGGCCGCCGGATTATCCATGTTCACAAGGTCGCGGAGGCGCATCAGATCGGCATTTCCATCAGCACCTTTTGCAGAAATAGCCTTTAAAACAAACGAAGCAGCCTCTTCAGAAGACCGACCGTGGGCGGGAATCGCCGCGAGAAGGCGCACGACTTCGCCCTCGCCTGCTTTTGCCAGCTTGTCGATGGCAATCAGGGCCTTCGTTTCATCTGCTGCAGTGATCTCACTGCCGTATGCAGCGGCCAGAATGCCTGAAAGCAAACCACGGTGGTTGATGTGCATCGTCACGCCGCCGCAAGGCACGCGACTCAAGACGGTTGCCAATGCCAGCATCACTTCAACATCCGCCGCCACGGAATCGACACCGATGATGTCAAAATCGCACTGGCCGAATTCGCGGTAACGCCCTTTTTGGGTATTTTCACCGCGCCAAACGTCGCCAATTTGAAGTTTCTTGAACGGGAAAACGAGTTCGCCTTGATGCTCGGCGACAAATCGCGCGAATGGAATCGTCAGATCAAAGCGAAGGGCAACTCTGCGCCCGCCATGATCCTCAAAACGGTAAACTTGTTTGTCGGTTTCTTCGCCGCCTTGTCCCAGAAGCGTCTCTTCGTATTCAAGGGCTGGCGTGGCAATTTCCTGGAAGGCAGCACGGCGCGCCACGGTCCGGATCTCTGCCAGAACCAACTGACGAATCCGCATGGGAGCAGGCAGGTAATCCCTGAAGCCCTTTAGCTTGCGGGGATCAATCCGCGGTCGGACTGTTTTGTGAGGCGTCCCTGCGTTCTGCACGTCGGACGGATTTGAGGCGCTTGGCGCCGCCTGATTCTTGTTTTGATTCAGAGGATTCTTGTCCACGACCAGATGACTCCACCTTCAGCTGTGTTCCGTTTACCCCAGTCCCGTAGAGCTGTCCAATGGCCTTGGGGTCCTTTTCGATCGTGGGTCGCGGCGGGAACCAGCTGGATTTGCTGTCAAATGCCCAGAGAGGCTCACCCGAGTTCATGCGGTCGATGATGCCGCGATTGTGGTCGAGGCGGCGCTTGGCCTTTTTATTGTCAATCTCTTGGGTCATCTCAGAACTCCATCGCTGCTGAATGCTGCACTTGCAAGTCTTGCTTACAGCCTACCAGAACCGTGCCAATGGCGTCACGTTTCGCCAAATTTCGTCATGTTATGGCATGTCTCGTCAGAGGATCGCCTTCCAGCCCCACAAGAAAAAGCGAACTGATGGGGTCCAGTTATCATAAGAACGGGGAAACGAAACCTTCGAAATCCGGCACGACTCAAACACGCCATCGCGAACTCCACCGGACGCATCAATCACGGTGCTGGTCATGGAACTCCCACGTTCGACCAACGCAGAAAGGCTCATGCTGCAGCTCGCTGGGGCAAACGTCGTCGTGGTCAGCGCGTAAGCCGCAAAGTCGGCCTGATTTCCCACCGTTTCCGTGCGATTGCGATCCGATTTAAAGGCGTCCCAGGTGAAATAGCGCGGCACAACACTGGTGCCGGCTGCTTTTGATTGCGACTGGAAATAATCCCGTGGTCCCGACACCACAAATTCGACCCGCGACCCGCCGTTGGTCATGCCGACCAATGCCAGCCAGCGCGCCATGAACTGGCCCTCAAGTTCCGATTCCACCACTTCATGAAAACCGTGGGTCCAGACCCGGTCCACGTGAAGCACTTTAAAGTCGGCGATGGAAACCCGGTTCACTGAAAAGCTGGCGTGGTAGGCGCCACCAGTGAAGGCTTGGTCAAATTCATAATCCAGCAGGATCCCGTCCAGGGCGGAGCTGTACCAGTTGTATTTCTGGCGCTGGGCAAAGGGCGAGGCCGAGGAAAGTGCTGCCGTCATGTCATCGGTGGTCTTGCTGCGAGTGCCCTCGTCCAGATTGAATCCATAATTGCCCGAGGTCACAAAAAGTGTGTCGGCCGAGCCATCGGGACGACGCCCCTGGACTTTGGCTACCCAATAATTTTTCGAGTTTGGAAGGTCGAAACTGCGCCGGTCCAGGCATTTTTGGCGCGCTCCGTCGTAATTCATGCACTCCGCCGGACCGTTCGTCTGGCCGTTGCCTTGGGCGTCCTCGACACCAACAGGAAAAAGGTCAAACTGACGCGGAAAACGAATCACTTCGGCGCGAGCGGGGCTGGAAAAGTTCAGGATGCTGGGGTCTAGATTTCCCTCAAACACGGCGACATTGTCTTGAAGGACGGTCAGGCGGTCGCAACTGGTTCCCATGGCCCTTGTGGTTTCTATGGCGAACTGGAACGTACCGACATCGGCAGTGCCGCCCTGCCGGTACTGGTCCGTCGCAAAATTTCCCGCCAAACAATGCATCGATGCTGTCATGCGAGACGGATCCGGCAGCATTGGGGCGCCCGCTGATGCTGACGATGGCGAACTGCCCTCGTTGGGTTTGAACACCACATCCACCATTGCGGCAAAGGTGTCTCCGCCGGTGCGGGCGTATAGCTTGTAGATGGTGAGGGCGAGCTTGCGGGTCTTGTCCACGGCCTGAACCCGGCCTTTGCTGGATCCGTAAAGCAGACCGACGGCCTGGTCGGCGGGCTTGGACAGCCATTTGAAAAATGCTGCCGATTCCGGCGGAATTTCGGCGCGGACTTCAAGGGCGCAAACGTCGCCATCTTGAATTGATTCTCCGGGGAACGAGACGCGATTCCCCGCGGATGTCCCGGAACTGCCGCCCGGCGTCGCTCCTGGAGTTGCTGCCGCGGGTCGACCAATGACCGTATTCCCGCGATCACAAATCAATTTATAGGAAAGCCCTGGCAAATCCAGATCCGATGGGTCAACCCCGTCGATGGATGCCAAAATACTGCGGGCACTGAGTCCGACTTGAGACCTGGTCCGGCAGGCGGCGGTCCCGGTCAGGACTGCTGCGGCTAAAAAGCCAACACTTGCTGTTTTGGAAGCAGCTGAAGCACGCATGATCACCCCGGAATTCTTGTTTCCCTTATTGTCGCCGCCACGGGGCATTTTGACAATTCTTTCTGATTGGCTATGCTCACGCCTCATACCCGGAGAATCCCCGTTGACCGATCAGCCAAAGCCCTTGAAAGTCTTGCACTTGGCGTCAGAAAAAACCTGGCGTGGCGGAGAAAACCAAATCAGGCTGCTCATGGAAGGCATGCGCGCCAAGGGCCACGAGCCGTTCTTGGCCGCAGACCCGGACAGTGAAATCTTGCGTCGTTTGGGGCAGAAATTTCCATCGATTGCGGTTCCCATGGGGCGCCTGGCTTGGATTGCCGCCGTGGTGAAGCTCGACCGATTTTGTCGGCACAACGGCATCACTACGATCGATGCTCATAGTTCCAAGGCCCATGACCTCGGCCTCGGCCTTGTGGCCCTTGACCGGCAACGCAAACTGGTCGTCCATCGCCGCGTTGATTACCCCGTCGGTAAACCAAACGCCCCGTTCAAATACCGGTCGGCCATGGTCGCAAAATATGTGGCGATCTCGCGGGCCATTGCAAAGGTTTTGGAGTCCGCCGGCATCGCCCCAGAACGCATTGTTACTGTGCGCAGCGCGGTGGAGGCCACGCCCCACGAAAACATAAATCGTGAGGAAGCCCGAAAGGCCATCCGCGACCTTCTAGGGTTGAAACCAGAGGTGTTACTTTTCGGCAACACTGCAGCCCTGTCCGAGCAAAAGGGTTATGGTTACTTGATGGAGGCATGCAGCCTGCTTCGTGATCAAGGAGTTGATTTTCATTGTGTCATCGCTGGTGACGGACCCCTGCGCGACCGCCTGGAAGCCCAGCGGATCACCCTGCAACTGGATCACCACGTCAGTTTCCTTGGCTTCATCAAAGAAGTCCCCGAGTTTCTTGCTGCACTAGACGTTTTTGTCATGCCGTCGATCGACGAAGGCCTCGGAACCGCCGCCCTTGACGCCTGTCACTCAGGATGCGCCATGATCGTCTCGGATGTCGGGGGACTCCCGGAAATCATCACTCACGAACAGTCGGGACTCCTCGTCCCGCCCCGCAATCCTGCGGCACTCGCCGCTGCAATGGCGCGCATGGCAAAGGATCCAGCCCTGCGCGAGCGCCTTGCCCTGGCCGCGACAGCCCATGTCCGGAAAGAATTTTCCGTTGGAGCAATGGTGGATGGCAACTTGAATGTGTACAAAGAGCTGTAACATTTCTGGTTATGGTTAGTCCGCGCCCCGCTCACAAACCTTCCATTGCGTCGTCACTGCGCCAATAGATCCTTCGCCGGTTGGGACGATCATCGATTACTTGGCGCTTCTTCTGCTGTCGCATTGATGGGCTTCCCCATTAACCACGACTTTTCCGGAAAATTTTCCTGCGCCTCGCGGTGCACTTTCCGCGGAAAGTCCCAGGCCCCCCGAGATCAGCCTCGCGCAAAATGCGATTCGATAAATTCTTTTCCCATCGCGTCTTTCGCCGCCAAATTATTATGGGCACGGCACAGCAGGCGCAAATTCCCCACGGTGTTTTGTCCACCAAACGCCCGCGGCGTCACGTGATCAAACTCAAGGCGGTGGATGGCCTCGCAGCGCTTCGCCTCAGAATTTCCATTCGCCATTTTTCCCGTACCATTTACGTTGGCATCGTTGACAGCTACCACGTCAACGCCATCAATGGCGGCAACGCGCGGAACATAGCTGCAGCGGTATCCATCACGTTGCGCCACCGCCCGGCGCAACGCCGCGGAAATATAGCGGCTGGCCTTCGACAGCTCTGTGCATTTTTCTGCTGCGATTTTTATGGCAGCATTTTTTCCCAACAACTTGTTTTTGCGTTCCAATTTTTCATGCTCTAACGCCTCAAACTCAGGTTTTTTGTCTTTTGCCACCCTCTTGTGATTCGCTGGAATCCGACGCGTCGCATCACGACGCATACGGAGTTCGCAAACGGCCAAAGATAAAATATCGGCTGCTGATTTTCCAGGCATCGCCCTCGCAAGAAACTCCAGAGCCGCCGCGGCATCGGCATTGAGTGTGGCATGCACGCGAACCCCCGGCGCCGCCTGCGGCACGGCGCCTTCCAAGGCAAAAAATTCTGAGGGTGTCAGGTTATCGTGACTTTCAAGCGGTTCGCCCCCCTGTCCGCCGTCACTTTCGATTGCCGCGATGACCTGCGACGGGCAGACCACTGGACGCAGACTGTCGCGTTTTGCCGCCACAGGAAATTCAACGGCCAACGCCTTTTCCAGTCCCCGCTGGGTTTCCGTTTGCGCCATGCCAATCAAACGCACGGCATTTTCGCGCGTCAGATGCCGCGAGATCAGCGAAATATTTGAAAGGTGCAGGCCGCCAGATTGAATCAGCGGCATTATCTCCGGAAAATTGCGAACGGCCCGGATTGCTGCGCAGCGTTTCGACGCCGACGATTCGGACATCCTCAACTCGCGTGTCAGGTAAACAAAAAGCGACGGCGCGCCCATACGGATGTGCAGATCACGCGCCGTGATTTCAATCAGGCATGCGACGGACGTCGCAATGTTGAAACGTTCTGCTGCGATGGCTTTTTTCAACGTCGTGGTCAGTTCGGCATCGGAAAGCTTTTTTGTCGCGTCGATTTCCATCAATTCCATATTCAACCTCGGCTGTTTTATGGTTACTTCAGCAACTGCCGTCATCACGCCCGTCATCCTTAGCTTAGTGCGAAGTATCTTTTCTTCGCTTGCGCCGCATAAAACTCTTACCACGGGTTTTTTTGGATCGCGTGAAGGGGTCTGCTATCGCCGGGTCGCAGTGCGAACTTGCGCCATCAGCCAAAATAATTTTACGTCGATCTCCGTGTTGATTTGGCCGTCTTTCACGTCGAAAAAACAAGCCCGCAAGGCTGCAAATCGGTTGCGAAAAAGAGGTTCCATTTTGCTGTCAAGCAGAATCGGATACATCAGAAATGATGATCGCGTCGCGGCAGAGGCCATACGACATGTGATGATAGTATCGCCAAGCATCGCATCGCTCTCGACTTTCCGCGGAAAGTCGAGAATCATTCCTACTGAGACGAAGCCGAAAAATCCTGTCCCGCGGCAGAGAAGAAAGGATTCTTCGGCCTTTGGCCTCAGAATGACGGGTTAAGAAAGGATCCTTCGCTAACGCTCAGGATGACGAAAAATAACGAGGCCCCGCCTCAAGAAGACGGAGCCTCGTTTGGAATAACTTGATCACTAACGAATCAATAAAGACCAGAAACTAGTACCGATAATGCTCTGGCTTGTACGGACCTTCAGCCTTGATGCCGAGGTATTCCGACTGCTCTTTCGACAGGGTGCTGAGTTTCACGCCAAGTTTGTCCAGGTGCAAGCGGGCCACCTTTTCATCCAAAAGCTTCGGCAAAACATGCACGCCGAGGGGATATTTTTCGCCCTCAGTCCACAACGCAATCTGCGCCAGAACCTGATTGGTAAACGACGTCGACATCACGAAACTTGGATGTCCCGTCGCGCAACCGAGGTTCACCAGGCGACCACGGGCCAAGACCACAATGGCACGGCCGCTTGGCAGAACGAACTTGTCCACCTGCGGCTTGATGTTGATTTCTTTGACGCCTGGGGCTTTTTCAAGCCATGCGATTTTGATTTCGCTGTCAAAGTGACCGATGTTGCACAAGATGGCCTCGTCCTTCATCTGGACGAAGTGTTTCTCGGTAATGATATCCATGCACCCTGTTGCGGTAACAAAAATATCTGCAACCGGAGCCGCAAGTTCCATCGTGGTCACTTCGAAACCTTCCATTGCGGCCTGAAGGGCGCAAATCGGGTCAATTTCGGTGATCAAAACGCGTGCGCCAAGGCTGCGCATGCTGTGGGCAGAGCCCTTGCCCACATCGCCGTATCCAGCAACCACGACCACTTTTCCAGCGATCATGACGTCCGTTGCCCGCTTGATTCCATCTGCAAGGGATTCGCGGCAACCGTACAAGTTGTCAAATTTTGCTTTGGTGTCCGAGTCATTGACGTTGATTGCAGGAATTTTCAGGGTTCCAGCCTCGAACATCTGAACCAGGCGGTGAACGCCTGTTGTTGTCTCTTCCGAGATGCCTTTGATGCCCTTCAACATCTCAGGGTAGTGGTCATGAACCAGCTTGGTTAAGTCGCCACCATCGTCGAGGATCATGTTGAGCGGCTTGTCGCCGAACATGACGGTCTGGCGAATGCACCATTCGTATTCTTCTTCGGTCTCGCCCTTCCAGGCGAAAACGGGAACGCCCACAGCAGCAATGGCGGCGGCAGCGTGGTCCTGGGTCGAGAAGATGTTGCAGCTCGACCAGCGAACTTCAGCGCCGAGTTCGATCAACGTCTCGATCAAAACAGCGGTTTGAATGGTCATGTGGAGGCAACCGGCAATCCGGGTCCCCTTGAGGATCTTCTTTGGGCCGAACTCAGCGCGCAGGGCCATCAGACCCGGCATTTCCTTTTCGGCGATCTCAATCTCCTTGCGACCCCAGTCGGCAAGGCTCATGTCTTTAACTTTGAAGTCGTTTTTACCGGATTTAGTCGCCATTTGGTCCCCGCTGCCCTGGTTGTAACCGAAAAGTTCGTCCTTCAGCATTGAAACACCCCTCTGGAGTTGTGGATCACACGCCTCTGGAATACCATGCGGAACGATTTGGTCAAACCTAAAACCAGCGGGACCACTGATGGAATCTCTTGATTTGATGACGAAAATCGTTTCCCTGTGCAAACGCCGGGGTTTTATCTTCCAGAGCAGCGAAATCTACGGCGGGCTCAAGTCCTGCTATGATTACGGCCCTCTCGGGGTTGAACTGAAGCGCAACATCGCCGCAGAGTGGTGGCGCAGCATGGTTTACAAACGGGAAGACGTGGTCGGAATCGACGCCTCGATCATGATGCACCCCAAGGTCTGGCAGACTTCGGGCCACCTGTCGGGGTTCTCGGACCCACTGGTCGACTGCCTCAATTGCAAAGAACGTTTTCGCGCCGACAAGGCTCCAAAAGTCGCTGCCGGGACCTCCGTCACCTTTAAAAAAGGTGGCAAGGCAAATGGCGATGCCCTCACGGGTGCCGTCCCTGCCCACGGTTACGTTTGTCCTGTCTGCGGATCACCGCAACTCAGCGACGAGCGCCAGTTCAACCTGATGTTCCGGACCAACATGGGACCGGTTGATCCCCTCAGTGAATTTGTTCGCGATGCCCATGGCAAGGACATGACCCGGGAAGAATTCCGCACGAAACTGGACGAGGCCGTCCGCAGCACTGCCGTTTACCTCAGGCCAGAGACAGCCCAGGCCATGTTTGTGCAGTTTTTGAATGTCCAGCAAAGCCAATCCATGAAAATTCCATTCGGGATTGCCCAAACCGGCAAGTCCTTCCGCAACGAGATCGTGACCGAGCACTTTATTTTCAGGTCTTGCGAATTCGAACAGATGGAAATGGAATTCTTCATCGAGCCGGGAACTCAAAATGAGTGGCTGAAATACTGGTGCGATGAACGCATGAACTGGTACGCAAATTTTGCCAATAAAAAAGAAGATTTCATGCTGCGTCGCCACGACAGCGACGAATTGGCCCACTATTCCGACGATTGCTATGACATTGAATACCGTTATCCGTGGGGTTGGGGCGAACTCGAAGGCGTCGCCTCGCGCACGGATTATGACTTGTCGCGCCACGCCGAAGCCTCCGGCGTGAAACTGAGTTATTTTGATCAGCAAAAAATCGATCCTGCGACTGGTAAACCGGGCTGGCGCTACACGCCTTATGTCATCGAACCGGCCGCTGGTTTGACCAGGACGGTCCTTTGTTTCCTTTTGGACGCCTACTCTGAAGAAAAAGGAGTCGATCACGAAGGGAAAGAAAAAACCCGCGTCGTGTTGAAGCTGCATCCGCGTCTGGCTCCAGTGAAAGCCGCCGTCTTGCCTCTCGTCAAAAAAGACGGACAACCCGAAAAAGCACGAGCGATCGTCGCAGAACTTCGTCGCCATGGCCTAAACGTCAGCTATGACGAACAGCAATCGATCGGCAAGCGCTACGCCAAACACGATGAGATCGGAACGCCGTTTTGCATCACGATCGACCCCGAGACGATCACGTCCGATACGGTGACGATCCGAGACCGTGACTCTGCGACACAAGTGCGCGTCCCGACGGCGAAAGCCATTGAGATCGTCCGCGAACGCCTTGAATCCCTGGCTTGATGGAGGCGGTGACACCATGTCTGAATTCCTGATCGCACGGCGGCAATACGAACCAAAGGGACCTTTGTCCTTGATGGAACTTGATGCCAGTGCCGTAACCAGCGTGACGGGGGTCGCAGATACAGAATCAGGCATCGCCGAATTATTTCCGAAAACGGCGCGGCAAGGTCTGCTCAAAATTGCAGCCGGTGGCACAAACGATTTGACCAGGACAACACCGCTTCGTGTCGGCGCCGTGTTTTCTGGAGGTCAAGCCCCCGGTGGACACAATGTTGTTGGTGGACTGTACGAAGGGATCCGAAAACTCCATCCAGATTCAACCCTGATTGGATTTACTGGTGGGCCTTCAGGAATCCTGAAAAACCTGGCGCTGCCTGTCACCCAAGAATTGATGGACGCCTACCGCAACACTGGCGGATTTGACCTCTTTGGAACGGGACGAAGGAAACTCGAGAGCAAAGAGGACTTTGCAACCTGCGCCAGAATTTTTGCCCAACACGATCTCGATGCTTTTGTCGTCATCGGCGGCGATGATTCGAACACAAATGCCGCCTTCCTTGCAGAATACCTGCTGGATACTGGTTCAAAAACCAGGATTGTCGGCGTCCCCAAAACCATTGATAGCGATCTGCGCGGTCCATTCACCGAAACTTCATTTGGTTTCGACACGGCCGTTCGCGTCTATGCAGAACTGATCGCCAACATCGCGAAAGATGCACTAAGCGGAAAAAAATACTACCACTTCATCCGGTTGATGGGCCGCAGTGCCAGTCACATCACCCTGGAAGCCGCCTTGCAAACCCGTCCGAATATTGCCCTGATTTCAGAGGAAATGGCACGCGATGGAAAGACCATGCGGCAGATCGTGGACGGAATGGCGCAAGTTGTCGTGAAACGCGCAGCCGCGGGGAAAAACTACGGCGTAATCCTGGTACCAGAAGGGTTGATTGAATTTATTCCCGAAATGAGTTCTCTCATCGCTGACCTGAACGAAATCATTGCCGGCCATAAGGATTACATTGAATCCCTCCGGGGGTTCACTGCTCAGATCGAATACTTGGCAGGCCGCTTACCGTGCGAATCTGCCGCAACCCTGGCGGGCCTGCCGATTGACATCCAACGCCAGCTGATCATGGACCGCGATCCTCACGGCAACGTGGCCCTGTCGCGGATCGAAACAGAAAAACTGCTCCTGGAATTGTTGGCCAGCCATCTTGGCGAGATGAAATCCGAAGGGCATTATCACGGCAAGTTTTCCTCGCAGACCCATTTTCTGGGCTACGAGGGACGCTGTGCCGCCCCAACCAACTTTGACGCGAACTATGCTTGGAGTTTGGGCCTAACTGCAGCAGCTTTGGCCGCCAGCGGCCAGACTGGCTACCTCGCGGCAGTACACGGATTGACGACGCCACCAGATCAATGGCAGGCCTGGGGTGTCCCACTCGTGTCCATGCTGACCATGGAGCGCCGCAAGGGCAAAGACAAGGCGGTCATTCGAAAAACACTTGTCGATCTTGATGGGCCGGCATTTAGATCGTTTGAAGGTTCCAGAAACACCTGGTCCGTCAGCGACGATTATTGTTTCGCAGGTCCGATCCAGTACTTCGGTCCGGCTGGTCTGGTGGACCGCGTTCCCGTTAGCCTCACGGTGCAGTAGAATAGAAACCAAAGGAAACGTTTGATGCAAAACAGTAGAAGATCCAGTGGCGGCAAGGACCGCCCCAACCGAGGCGGCGGACCTGGCAGAGCCCAGCCGAATCGCGGCGGCAGCACTGCCGGAGGAAGCGGCGGAGGTCAAGGCAACCGTCGTGACCGCCCTGGCCAGAATCGCCAATCAGGAAAAGGCAAGGCGTCGCCAGCTGTTCCTGCACCATCCCAACCCAGATCAACCTTGATCGATGCTCCAATTAAATTCGTACCGGACAAACTCCAGCATTCTCAGCCGGAGCTGACCAAAGTCTCAAAGCGCAAATATGGGATCGTATTTTTCGACACCCTCGCCGCCGCAAAAAACGACTTGCCACGCCTTCAGGAAATGGCGCGCGGTTACGACCAGTTGAATATTGTAATCCGGGCGGAAGCCTCGATGGATGACCCAGAACTGGCGGCCATTGGCAAAGTGTTTGCCGGGGCGGCCTGGGCTTTAATTCACGATCGTCGCGTTACAGATGGGTGGTACAATGAAGCTCACTAAAATCTTTTTCGTCGTAACTTTCTTTGCTGCTTTGACGGGCACATTTGCACATGCACAGACGTCCAGTGGTTCACTGGACGGGAAAAAATCAGGCACAAGTTCCAGCGACAAGCCCGGAAAAAAACCTACACAGAAAAAAGCATCAGGGCCAAAAATTCGAGTCGACGGCATCGGGGTGCTGGCCATGGGGATGAAAGATGCACCGACGCCGGGAGTTTTTGGCTTTGGTGGCGCGGTTGCCTACCGCTTGCTGCGCAACATTGAAGTAGAGGCTTCGCTCATCTCCTTCGGATATATCCTCGATTATGCCGACGTAAACACGACCGTAGAAATTTCCGACATGGCCATCAACGCGGATGGAATTTACCGCATGCCCTTGTCGTCCACTTTTGCGCTGCGGGGGCGTGGCGGCGCAGGCATGAATATCGTTTCCGTGAAGGTCGCCGGAGACTTGGCCGATAGCCCTGAGTTTGCCTCTGCCTCAAAAAATTCATTTGCATTGAACCTTGGCGGCGGCGTTGAAATGAATTTCGGAAAATTCTTCGTTGCCGCGGAAATTCGCAAACCAATCCTGCTGACCAGCATCAAAGCCATGGGAGACATTTCGATGCTCTTGTGTGGCGAAGCCGGCATGCGTTTCTAAGCTGAGGAGTCATCATGCTTCGGAAGTCGATCCAATGGGTGTGCTTGAGCGGCATCTTGTCAGGACTTCTCTTGGCCGGATTTTTAGGCACCAATGCTATCGCGGCGCCGAAGCCAAATTCCAAGGCAAAGGCAAAAAAACAAAAGGTATCCGAACCCATTTTTCCTTCTTCCAGGAACGAACCTGCTCCGGACTTGGCCACTAAACCACCGGACTCCAAAGATGTTCAAAAGGCACAAAAACAAGGCTATGCCCGCGGCCTGTTTGGATTTGTCTCGGGCCTTGGACACGTCAGTTCTGCGGTGTTTGTTTTTGGCGGCGATTACGTCCGCAGCTTTCGTCCAAACCTGGATCTCACTGCCGGCCTGCTCCGCTGGAACAACGTCTACAGCGATTCAACCTATAGCATTGATTTCGCAATGACCTCGATCGACGGCGGGGCGGAATACAGGTTTCCCATCGTCGATAAAGTCGACTTCAAGGGCACCGGACGACTCGGCCTCGGTATTGCGTCTGCTGCGGTCAGGGATGTCGTGATTGGCTTGCCGACCAGCGAAAACACGACAGTCACTGCCCTTTCGGCGACCTTGGGTGGATCCATCATTTACACGACGGGACGAATGCAGCTCGGTGCAGAACTGAGAAAACCAATGTTCTTTTCCACGTTGCAAGACGGAGGCACCTTTGTCTACCTGATGGCGACGGGCACTTACGCCCTGTAATCAGGTCATCAGGACCCTTAAATTCAGTTCCAAGCCCCGAGAAGCTCATTCAGTCGCTCGCGGCCGAGCTCCTTGATAAATCCAGGCAACCTCGGCCCCTGATCGCGCCCGATCAATTTTTGATAGACTCCCTTGAATGCCTCTTTTGGATCGCACCCCGTGCCGTGGACCACCTTGTCGTAAATCAGCTGATTGAGGTCCTTCGGCTCGATCGCATCCAATTCCACCTCATTGACAAGATGGACGAGAGCCTCGATTGCCGCGAGTTGTGCGCCAGTAAAATCAGACTTATTCCGTAAGCCATCCTCGAGCGAATAGCGAAATTCCTCCGGCGCAAAAGCCTGCAACCAGTTCCAGGCACGAGCCGCCCGGTCCATGAATGCCGCCCGATCAAAATCATCTTTAACGAGATCGCCGTAATAGCGTTCCATGGTCCGGCGCGCATCACCGCTGCAAATCTGCAAGCGCCCACAGAGTTCCCGGAAAGGTGCGCGGTACGGCACTTTCAGGGGCAGCACTCCGTCCACCGTGGACAATTCGTAAACCCGACGCGTCATTGCCCATTTTTTGTCGGTCGCCGCTTGGGTCGGATCGAGGGCCACAGCTTCTGCGCGGTCAAACTCATCGTGGGTCTTGATCACGTCCGCATCAAACGCCAGCGAGAAATCATGATTCGGGCGGTGCCCCGCAAAGATCCAACGCAAGATTTGCGGTGGATAAACTTCCAGAGCCTGAGCCACGGTGAACAGCTCGCCACTCGATGACGACATTTTGCCTGTACCACCTTTGATCATCACAAAGTCGTATTGCTGATACACGGGCGGCTCACGCCCCCAAATCTCCTTGACGATCTTTTTACCGGTATCAAAAGACCCGCCTTCGCTTGAATGATCTTTTCCACCCGGCTCGAAGTCGATCTTTTCAAAGGCCCAACGCATCGGCCAATCCGTACGCCAGTTCAGCTTGAGGTTGCGCGTCTTGCGGATGTCCGTGACGGTTTCATGGCCACAGCTGGCGCATTTGTAGGCATAGTCCCAGCCACCCGGATAACGTTCGTAATCCATCGTGTCGCGATCACATTTTTCGCAGTAGATTGCCGTCGGCAACCACGTCGCCGGCAATGGTTCGCTGCGGTGTTCATTCAAAATCGCCGCGATTTTTTCTTTATTTTCCAAAACAAACTTGATCTGCTCGGCGTAAGCGCCGCTGGAATAACGCTCATGCTGATAGATAAACTCGGGGTCAATACCGACCGCTGCCAATTCCTTTTCAAAGGTCATGATGCCGAATCCAGAATAGCTTTTGGCAACCCCGCGCGGATCCGGCACGCGACTGATCGGACGCCGCAGCTGCTCCGTCAGCATTTCCTGATTCGGTAAATTTTTCGGAACCTTTCGGAACGTATCGAAGTCGTCCCAGCTATAAATAAACCGGACGTTATGGCCAAGTCCACGCAGAGCTCGTGCCACCAAATCAACGGTGATCACTTCACGAAAATTGCCAATATGAACTGTGCCACTTGGAGTTATTCCGCTGGCTACGGTGTAGGAATCGCGGGGTCCCCAGAATGAAACAACCCGCCTTGCCGCGTGGTCAGCCCAGTGGGGTGACGATGCCAGGTCGATGTGTGATGTGAAACTTCGCGTGTATGCCATGATCGGGTACCTCTTGCTGCTGCGCATGCGGATGCACGTGAAAGTGCATCGCTGAGACGCATTTTTGCGATGCTCGTTCTATTTGTCAAACATTGCATTGGCTTCGCAAACTTCGAGCAGGCGCGATTTCGCCTGAGTCGACAGCCAACCCGTCCAATGGCGTTCCCGGGCTTTTGCGACGCGGGCCGCGACCTGACGTGAAACCCTACCCCAGCCTGCCTTTACAGGTGCTGATGTAGAATTAATGGGCATGTCCGGCGCCGAAACCCAAAGGGCTGATCCGGCCCGTTGGCACCAGCTGATCCATTGCTCCATGGCTTCGGCTGTCCCTTGCTGCCACGCCTTGCCATCAAGATGCACAAAAACCAGTTCAGGAGCCCCCGGCGGATTCGCTGCAGCAATTTCATCGCTGGCCAGAAAAACGCCGGCCTTGGCACCAAAAATCCAAGCCGCGCGGGCCGCCAGGGCCACGGGTGGAATATTAACGGAGAACGACGCGCCAGTTCGATGGAGAACGGAGGCATGCAAGCGCTCAACAAGCGCGGGCGAAAGGGTCACCGATGATGCCTGCTGCAAAACTGAAAAAGGATTTTCTGGAGCCAAAGTTGCCAAAAGCAGTTTAAGTCGTGCCACGCGCATCGCCATGGGACAGGGAGTCATGGACCTCGCCTCGCGATTTTCCATCGCACAACTGCCGGCACAGATGGCGCACGAGTCGGGTGGCAAGGTGAGGCGAATTTGTGATCCGCGATCATCGTGCTCAATTTTTGCAGAAAGTGAAGAAAATACTTGTTGTAGCCTTCGCGGTTCGTCCGCAAGGCAGATCCGTGATTCGATTGGCTGGCGAATCACCCGCGGGCCCCGCGACGACGGAAATCATCGCCTGTCACGTCGGTGAATTCCATGGTCTCACGCAACCGTGAAAAAACCCGGCTGCCGAGGCGCGATTCAAGGGAACCAAAAACCTCGGGGCTGAAATCACTGCGGGTCGACAGGGAACGTTCAAGATCAATGTTGAAGCTGACGGCCTGCGTAGCGTCTGCAGTGAGGCCATAGTTGGTGGACGCCACGACGGGGCGCTTTTGATTGTAACGTCCGGCGATCAGGGTATCGGCAATGGTTTTCTCCCATTCAGTATTACGCCCCTTGCCTAACTCATCAATGAAAAGGACATCACAGGACATAAGAGGGGCCATCATGTGGGGATCTGCCTTGCCGTCGCTGTAGCCTGCCTTCAGTTCACTGAGGAGCTGAAAGAAGTCGGCAAAACAAACCGAAAAACCACGCGCAGCCAAAGCCTTTGCCAAGGCGACCAGCAAAAATGTCTTGCCCACGCCAACGCTGCCGCCAATCAACAATCCAGTCGATGCATTTGGTGAAAAGGTCTGTGCCCATTTCTGCATGCGCGCGGCCACTTGCTTGCCATTGCCACTGTGGTTGGTAAACGTGTCAAATCCTGCGTTCAAATAGCGGGCTGGCAGCTGGGCATTGGTCATGATTCCGGCAATCTTGCGTGGCGAGGGTTCCACGCAGGAGCGAGCTGTACCGTCAATCACCATCCTGGTCTGTCCCTGGCAAACAGGACAATTTTTTATGCATTCGCAGACACGGGCTGAAAGCGTCGCATTCTCTGCAAACATGACATACCCGGTGCCGCCGCAACACGATTGCGGAAACTTCATCTGGCAGATACCCGATCTGGAAACGGAGCCAGACGGACCGTCGCCGGTCGCGATCGACCCGGAATTGCTCGCTGGCAAATTCGAGAATCGGTCGATCAACCGGCTGACGCGATGCTTTGAATTATCTTTCGAATCCCCGACCATAAAGGCCTCCAGAGGAACGGGAGCTTCTAAACCTGAATATCTAAAATGGACGCCCTAAGGAACTAGCTGGTACGAATAAAAAAATCACCTGCCAAAAAGATGTTGACCGCCCAGCCAGTTTTATGGTGATCTCTCTAATAACAAAGTTTTCGTTAATTTTTTCAAAATGTTGGACACACCCAAGGCAAGGATCGCCATGGGTTGCCTATCGTAGCCAAACCGGCCCTTGCCGCTGGTTTACGGATGGAAGGGAGCACCATGGCGGGCATCATTTCAAGGACGAACGTCTTCTTCTCGAGCAAAATACGCGCGGCGTTTGCTGTCGCGGTCCTATCAGGTCTGACTGGCATGGATCCAGTGGCCCTTGCATCTCCTGATTCAGACATCATCGAACAACCGGCCAACATGCCTGGCTGGTTCTTTGAGCGCCGCATTGTCGGCGACAACAATCTGGAAAAAATCGAAGCCGCGAAGGCTTCCAAGTACTACGATATGACGCGCCCGGTTGCGATTGTCAAAGACCTGACCGGCGAGGGTTTTTGCACTGGCTGGCGGGTCGCTGAAGACTTGTTCGTCACCAACTACCATTGCTATGAATTTGCAGGATGCAAGCTTGTTTTCGAACTCGATTATGAGACCGCCCGCTCTGGCGAAAAACACCCGCAATTCACCTGTGTGGAAGCCCTGGCGCAAAATGAGACGTTCGATTACGCCATTTACAAAGTGAAGCCAGCAAAAGTTGCGATCAAAACCCCGAAACCAGCGAAAAAACCAAAGGCTTTGATGTCTGACCTCAATGAGAGTGCCGATGACAGTGGCGTAATCACCATGTGGGGCGGCGCAATCACCGTTGGACAACCTTTGATCGTTTCTGGGCATCCAGCAGCCCGCACCAAAGAAATCGATCGTTCGAAAGACTGCAAAATCAACACGATCGTCCCCGAAGAAATGGGTGGGCGCATGACGATCCGTCACACCTGTGACACCGAAGGCGGATCCAGCGGTTCACCAGTGCTTGACCGGAAAACCGGTTACGCCGTTGCCCTCCATTGGGGCGGCGAAGATGGTTACAACATGGCAATCCCGATGAATCTGGTTGTCGATGACATCGAGAAGAATGTTGATGCCGAAACCTTCGCAAAACTGACGATCGCCGGCAGAAAATAAAGATTGGTTCAAAATAAGATTCGCAAAAGCGGCCGGGAAACTGGCCGCTTTTTTTTCCGTCATCCTGAGCGCAGCGAAGGATCCTTTCTTAATCCGTCATCCTGAGCACAGCGAAGGATCCTTTCTTAATCCGTCATCCTGAGCACAGCGAAGGATCCTTTCTTCAAATTTTTTTAAAAACCGCGACCGCCATATTTTTTATGGCAGAAATCGCAGACCAGTGGGCGGCAGAATAAGTCGATCAGGCCTTCGGCTTGCGGCATTTTCCACGGAAGAAAGGATCCTTCGCTGCGCTCAGGATGACGGGTTGAGGCTCAGGATGACGAGACGCAGCTCATGATGACGGAGTGTGTAGCCCAGGATGATGGGCTACAACAAAGGGTCATAAATATTTTTGTAAAGCCGCCGCCACTCCGCGGGCTGCCTCAGGTGTGGTCTTGTGGTTTTGAAAATCTGCGGCCTCAGCCCAGGGATGAGACTTTGGGTCAGTTTCGTCTGAATAACGTGGAATGACATGCCAATGAAGATGTTCCACCACGTTGCCAAGGGAAGCATAATTAATCTTCAGGGGCTGATAGACTTCTGCCACAGCTCGCCCCAGACGCATCAAATCAGAAAACATCGCCTGTTGAACCGCCTGCGGTAAATCGTGCATCTCACGCACGTGAGTCCGGGCCACGAGCATGGAATAGCCACTAAAAAATTGATGATCACCGACCAGAAGGATCGAATGTTCGTTCACGGCGATGATGCGGTCATGATTGGCTTCGGTGCCGGCTTTGACATCGCGGCACAGGGGACACGTTGCAAAATGGTCCATGATTGAAACGTCCTTGTTTTTACCATCCAAATTGCTGGCACCAGTATGGCCCGTTGGAACTGACCATGCTCACACCAATACTACGAAAACCGGTGCGCAGGATATTGGCCCTGTGGCCCGGGGAATTCATCCACGACGTGACGACTTCCTCTGGGCTCGACTGGTTCCACGCGATGTTTTCGCCACCAAAATCCATATTGCTATGGTTCAAGCTGCGACGGGAAGCCATATTACCAGCCCATTGCCGGCAATTATTCAAAAGGTGCGCATTGACGGTGAGGATCGAAAGGCCGCGTTTCTGACGTTCGGCATTGGTCAATTCAATGACGCGGCGTTCGAAATCCTTCATCGCCGCATTTTGCGGATTCGGAGCCAAAGCAGTGCTGGATGTTTCTGGATTCTGGGGTGCTGGGTTTGCTGGCTGAATGGGCGTCGGATTGATCGGTTCCACCGGCGCTGCTTCACCAACGGGATCCGGAATCCGAACTGGATCTTCTCCAGCCTCTTCGCCCGGCTCGGGAAAGGAAACTGCGGCTTCGCCAACAGAAGATGCATCGGCCACGGTATCCATGCGACCGCAAGCACCCGTTAGAAGTGATGTCGCTGACAACATCAAAAGCAAAATTTGGGCAGATGGCAGCGTCCATTTAGCGCATTGGCTCATGGTGGTTTTCCTTGTTTCCAGATTATGTCTGGAATTATGCAAGGACAAAGCCAGCGACGAGGCTAGCATAAGCCATCAAAATCACTAGTGATTTAATAAAAAATCAACCTCTGAAAATGCTCAAGGATTGGACAGTGCCCTCAAAACCGAATCAATGCTCTTCTTGGCATCACCAAAAAGCATGCGCGTGTTGCTGTTGTAGAAAAGCGGATTATCAACCCCCGCGTAACCCGATGCCATGCCGCGCTTCAGGACCACACAGGTTTTGGCCTTCCACACTTCAAGCACAGGCATACCAAAGATTGGACTGGATTCATCCGTTTGTGCCGCCGGATTCACCACGTCGTTTGCACCCACCACAATCACCACATCGGTATTGGGAAAGTCATCGTTGATCTCGTCCATCTCAAAAACAATGTCATAAGGAACATTGGCCTCGGCCAGAAGGACGTTCATGTGGCCGGGCAATCGACCAGCCACAGGATGGATGGCAAACCGCACGTTGACGCCCTTTTTGCGCAGGATGTCCGTGATCTCGCGGATCGGATGCTGGGCCTGGGCCACGGCCATGCCGTATCCTGGCACAAAAATCACACTTTTCGATGACGCCAACATTTCCGCGACTTCAGCCGCCTCGACAGAAATCACTTCACCGACGGGACCTTTAGCGGCCGCCGATGTCGCAGGCTTCCCGCCGCCAGTGCCAAACCCACCGAGGATCACACTGACGAAACTACGGTTCATTGCGCGGCACATGATGTAACTGAGGATCGCGCCGCTGCTGCCGACCAACGCACCGGTCACAATGAGCAAATCGTTTGCCAGCATGAAGCCCGCGGCAGCCGCAGCCCATCCTGAATAGCTATTGAGCATGGACACCACGACGGGCATATCGGCACCGCCAATGGCCATCACCATATGAACCCCAATGACACAGGCTATTGCCGTCATGACCAAAAGAGGGACCAGACCTGGCGCAACTTCAAACGCAAACATTTCAGCAAAAGGATCAACGCCCGTTGCAGCCGATTCAACAAACAAGAATCCAAGCCAAAGGGCAGCCGCGACCATGCCCAGGTTTAGCCAATGCCGCCCAGGCAGCATCAACGGATTTCCCGAAATTGAACCACGCAATTTACCGAAGGCCATGATGGACCCCGTCAAGGTCACAGCCCCGATAAACACGCCGACAAAAATCTCAACATCGTGAATGACCGTCATCGCGCCGAATGCGCTGGCATGGACGTCCGAAAGAGCGACTATGCCAGAGACTCCGTGTGGCGCCTGCAAAAAGTTGCCGATACCCACCAGCACCGCGGAAAGACCGACAAAACTGTGCAACACGGCGACCAGTTCCGGCATGGACGTCATGGCAACCCTGGCTGCAAGCATTGCGCCGATAATCGTTCCCACGAGCACCGCAGGCATGAGCAGGGAAAAATCCTTCACGACCGGACTCAAGGACGTCACGATCACCGCAATCAAGATTCCAACCGCACCGTAGAGGTTTCCGCGACGGGCCGTTTCCTGGGTCGACAATCCGCCAAGGCTCAAAATGAAGAGCATGCTGGCAAGGAGATAGCTGACCGTTAAAATGGTTTGTGGCATGACACGTCTCCCTTAGCGTCTAAACATTTTGAGCATGCGTTGCGTTACGAGAAACCCGCCGCTGATATTGATCGTCGCAACAAGAACGGCGACTGCCGAAAGCCACGTGCTGATATGCTCCACCGGACCTGATATCTGCAACATGGCACCGACAACGATAATGCCGCTGATGGCATTGGTGACGCTCATCAACGGCGTGTGCAGGGCCGGGCTGACATTCCACACCACCTGCCAACCGATGAAGCACGCCAAAATAAATACCGTCAGATGGTTCAAAAATTCTGCCGGGGCCACCGTGCCTAGCCCCCATAAAATTCCGCTAGCAATCAGCCAGAAAACGGCAACTTTGCTGCCTTTGGCCGGGCCTGATTTGGCGCCGTGTCCCGATTTAGACTTTGCCGCATGGGGTGCGGAGGTCGCCGCGGCAGCCGTTGCCTTGGGCGCAGGCTTGTCCACTCCAGCCGGCACAGGTTTTTTCGGGGGTGGCCAAGTCACATCGCTGCCATGGGTGACCAGGGCCGGGCGAACAATGTCGTCCTCAAGGTCGATATGAAACGCTTTAACCTCGTCCTTTGGCTTGCCACACATGGACTCGATCAAATTATACATATTATTGCCCAGGAGCTGGCTGGCCTGGGATGCCATGCGAGACGCAAGGTCGGTAAACCCGATGATCGAAACACCGTGGACAACCGCAACCTGGCCGGCGCGGGTCAACTCGCAATTCCCCCCCTGCTCTGCCGCCATGTCAACAATCACGCTGCCGCGTCGCATGGACTCTACCATCGCGGCGGTGATTAAAACCGGCGCTTTGATGCCTGGAATCAGAGCCGTCGTAATGATGATGTCGACTTCCCTCGCCTGATTGGCGAAGAGTTCCATTTCGGCCTTGATGAATTCCGGCGACATGACTTTGGCATAGCCGCCTTCACCGGTGCCATCTTCCTGGAAGTTGAGTTCCAAAAACTCGGCACCCATGCTGGTGATCTGTTCTTTGACTTCCGGGCGCGTATCAAAGGCCCGGACAATGGCACCAAGGGCCCGTCCGGCGCCAATGGCAGCAAGTCCCGCGACGCCGGCACCAATGATCATGATTTTCGCCGGCGGCATTTTTCCAGCCGCCGTAATTTGACCCGTGAAAGGCCGGCTGAATGCCGCTGCGGCTTCGACCACTGCGCGATATCCCGCCAGATTGGCCATGGAACTCAATACATCCATCTTCTGTGCGCGCGTCGTCCGCGGGATCGCATCCAAAGCCAGCGTCGAAACCTTTGCCCCAGCCAGTTGCTTCAGGAGTTCTGGGTTTTGGGCTGGCATGACAAAGCTGACCAAAAAAGCCCCGGCCTTCAGCATGGCAATTTCGCCCGGCGACGGCGCGCGGACTTTCAGAACGACATCGGCAGACGACAGCAAAGCCTTCGCCTCAGGCACGATCAGGGCGCCTGCTTTGACGTATTCTGCGTCATCGAAGCCAGCAGCCAGTCCGGCCTCGCTCTGCACGGCGACTTCAAAACCAAGTTTCTTAAATTTTTCAACGTTACCCGGCGTGATCGCAACGCGGCGTTCCCCGGGAAATACTTCCCGCGGAATTCCCAATCGCAAATTTGTCGGGGGATTGATTATTTTTTCGCCCGGCTTTTCGCCAGGCTTGTCACCCGCAGGTGCGCCGACCGTCTCGTGCATGACATCGTCCCCAAAAAAAGTGGGAATCAATAATGGATTCAGCCATTAAGAGTACGTGTTAATTGCACAAAACGGAATATCTGTTCGCAACCGGATTTCTCTAATGCGCGTTTAACGCTAAAAATGCTCTGCTTCATCCAAGAGGCGCGGTATTTCCGAGCACATGTAAAAGGGAACAGACAGAATGCCGTCGTGCAGCGACAAGCCGTGCTGGGAAATTCTCACTGCCAGCCGTCGACCTTTTTCTTTAATAAATAAGCGGGCCGAACGCAGGCTTCCCGTTTTTCCGGCCTTTACCTCAACCGGCGTGATCACACCGTTTCGGGCGATGACAAAATCAACCTCTGCCTCGGAGCTTGGCGCCGCGCGATGCCAATAGTGGAGTCCCGGGGCAACGTCAGGCGTTGCATTCGCAAGAAATTCTTGCCCCACAAATTGTTCTGCCAGCGCACCCTCGTTGGCAAACAAGGCCTCGTTGATCGATTGAACACCCAGGTTAAGCCCGAGCATGTTGAGCATTAAACCAATATCCAGCATCAGCGGCTTATAGACCCCGTCCCGCTCTTCTGCGCTCAGGGGGGCCCCGTTGGCTGACGTTGCCCGCACAAGGCGAATAAGTCCCGACTTTTCAAGATCAAACAAAGGCGCCTTAAGGTCCCTTGCGCGGACGTTATCGGCGATTTGGGAGAACTTGAGTGGTTTGCCTACCAGGCGTGGAATGGCACTCAGAATGGTCTGAAGCTTTCGGTAATCGTAGTGGCGACCATATTTTACAAAGTCCGCCACATATCCAAGGGCCAATCTGGTCTGGACTTGCCGGGCATCGATGTAGCTTCGCGTTTCCCGGTAGACATCCACCACTTCGGGCAACCCACCAACGACAAAATAGACGCGAACCCATTCCAATAGCTGGTTATGAATGGCGGCAGAAAAGCCCGTCGCGCTCGCCCCGTTAGCCCCCGCTGTCAGGGAAGCCTTTGTCAGGGTAGCCTTTGATAGAATATCCAGCAGCCCATCTTCCCCCATGGCCCGCAGGAACTCCGCAAAGGACATGGGATGCATCCATGCGAAACTTACCCGGCCAACCGGAAATGATCTGATCGTGGTGTCATCCAGAGCGAATTCAAGAAGAGACCCAGCGGCGATGACGTCCAGTCCTGGTCGTTGTTCCTTGAATGCACGCAGGGAAAGAATCGCTTCCGGGCAGTCTTGAATTTCATCGATGAAGAGCAGGGATTTGCCGTCGGTCAGTTTTTTCTTACAGAGAACTTCAAGATCACGGCAGATGCGCGTTGGGTCCAACGACTCAAAACAATTTTTGTAAGATGGATTAAGCTCCAGGTTAACCTCAACCAGGTGCTCAAAGGACGTTGCGCCATACTGGTTGATCGTATGACTTTTACCCACCTGCCTTGCCCCCCGCACCATCAGTGGGACTCTGCGACTTCGGGGACTTCGGCTTTGAAGAAAATCCAGAAACTTCCTGTCCATGACGCCTCCTGGGAAGACTATCGGGGACAAAGTCCTTAAAAAAGCCATCCATGGCGATTATAGCCGGCAATTATCGCCATGTCATGGTTTAAAATACACCATGTCTACTGAACACAAACAAACGGCAAACTGTATGTCTTCTGACCGCCGTTCGAAGTTGTAAAACCGGGGTAATAGGCGCAGCAAGCCATGTAAGAGGTTGCCGACCACATTGCAATTTTCATGTCGGCGGCCGTCAACCAATTGGTCCGCACCGCATCGGCGATGTTATGGCGCTCTCCGGCGTCGCCATATTCATTAAGCGTAGGCAAACGCCATCCCGAAACCCCATTGTAATTCAAACTAAGGCAGTGATCGATCGCCTCCTGCCATGTTGCGTCAGGTCGCCTGTTAGTCCACTTCAATCCGGTGCGTGTGTCTTGCAATGTCAGATTGGGACCGACGGTGGTGACATCCACCCACGTCGGCGTAACGGCCGTCGTTGTCCCCGTCGTTGTCCCCGTCGTTGTCCCCGTCGTTGTCCCCGTTGTTGTCGCACCAACAGTATTACCTGTCACTCCCGCCGTTGAGGTAGTCGTTGTCCCCGTTGTTGTCGTAATCGTTGCCCCGGTTGACGGCACGCCACTTGGATTAGCATCCGCCGTGGTTTGAATCGCAGCCCCCGGACTCGACGCAGGCGCTGCCGGCGCTTCCGTCGCAGGCAT
>Ga0214919_10001922_pt1 | contig 33341 bp, 11 predicted proteins | sample LL1503_MetaG_FD_177994 | JGI IMG/M metagenome (GOLD analysis project Ga0214919, IMG submission 177994) | Freshwater microbial communities from Lake Lanier, Atlanta, Georgia, United States - LL-1503 | ecosystem: Environmental > Aquatic > Freshwater > Lake | place: USA: Georgia | collected... | reverse complement strand
CACCCTGAAGGGAACCGCCACTTCGGGCGGCACGGCTATAATTACCGCAACCATTACATCAGGGCAAACCATAGAAACGGGTGAACAAATATCTAACACGATCACTGCCACGCACACGATTACATTTCTGAACACGATAACAGCCACACTTAATGCAAATACCGCCACATCAACTAAAAATGTAACAAACACGGGAACATATAATATTGCAGGGTTTTTCACAAGTAACGTATCGGCCACATACATCACGTATTCCACGCCCACTAATAATTTTTGTACCGTATCGAGTCTTGGAAGTGTCACCCTGAAAGGAACCGCCACTTCAGGCGGCACGGCTATAATTACCGCAACAATTACATCAGGGCAAACCATAGAAACGGGTGAACAAATATCTAACACGATCACTGCCACGCACACGATCGCATTTCTAAAAACGCCAGTATTTACAGGTGCAATAACCCAGTTTACCAAGTATTTTTCCGATAAAGACACTACATTCGCGACGACGGCGCCCGCAAACAGCGCATTCACACCTAATCTCGTTTCGCCAACGTTCACTTATAGTATAACGTACTTGACCAATACCGAATATGCTGCAGCAAATCTTAAAACTGCCGAATTCATGAGCCAATCATCGTCGACTTGCACGGTTAGAGGAACGGGTCAATGCTATCTTACATTGACAACAAATCAGAACCTTACCAATTTTCTTGATGCAGTTACTGTTAATTATGCGTTTCTCACAGTTCGATCGGGATATATTATTGGTCCCAATGTTAATTTGATAGGCGCCCTAATTCAGAATTACGATTTAACCGGAACTAACTTGACTGGTGTAGATTTCACGAATGCCAGTATCATTAATTGTATCCTTAACACCACTAATTTGACGTTTGCCAAATTCATAGGCACGACATTTACATATAATACCATTGATTCAACCACGAATATGTTGAGCGCCACCTTTCAAAACTTAATCAGTAATAATATTTCCGGAACAACCACCCAAATACCGAACACATATACTATTCAATCCGGGCAAATTGTGGAATCTGGCACAATCGTATTTTCAATTAGATTCACGCTTGTATCACCATCGGCAACGATACCGACAAGTCCGTCTCTTGGTGGAAGCACTGGGTATTATGCCGTAACCGCAAACTCATTTCTTGTGAATGGCAGACCGGAAACATCAACAGTTGCTTCAAATTTGATAGTAAAAGTCGTAAACACGGAATACGTTTTGACTCAAATAGGAACTACGCCTACACCCACGTATATGTTTTCTGTTTTTTTAAACAGTGCAGACAACAAAATATACGTGCGCGGGAAAAATATTTCAAACAATGCAACTGTTGCGCTTCCTGACTATCCCGTACCCCAATCGTTCGCGGTTGCATTTTTAGTGACTGCGCCGATATCGCCATATAAATTACTCGGTTCTTACATATTCGGACCCAATATGTCATTGGCATATTTTGACAATACGATCAACCCAAAACCCGACCTTACCGATTTGTCATTTGTAAATCTGTCATTAGCACCCACCTCGAGGGATAAACTTGTGTTGAAGGGATGGAATTTTACTCGCGCAACATTAAATACCGGAAATTTCAGAAATATTTCGTTTCAAGACTGTATTTGCAATGCCACCGATTTTTCTGGTTCGAGTCTTTCAACATCATCATTCGTGATTAGTTACGATAGCGCAATTTCAGCAATGCCGAATACCGCCACAATGTTGAATACGAAATTTACAAACGCCTCCATCTCAGACCTTACAATTGGTGGATTTAATAATAACGCATCGGTTGCTGCAAACCAAATGAATGTTGACGGTCTTGATTTCAGTGGGTGTGTGATTAACGGATTAAAAACGTATTTTTTAAATCGAACTGGCAGTGGTCCACTTAGAATGACAAATGCATATGGTGGCACTGCGTATACTATGCTAACCGACAGTCTAATCGGTCGTTTCATTGCGGGTCCAACGATGAATTTAAGTGGATTGACTCTCGGAGATGTCGTATTCAATGGAACAAATTTCGCCAATTCAAACATTTACGAAACAAAATTATCGGCGTCATCTATGACTGGAGTGCGTGTTTCGAACGGGAGACTCACATATTCATCTTTAACTACCACACTCCCTTCCAATTTTAAAATAGTAACCCCTCGGTTATCAGCAAACCAGATACAATATGACGTTACCAATTCTGGCACAGGCGCGTATGTCATCGCCGGTCAGGACAATCCCAACCTTGTATTAACCAGAGGGACGACATATGTGTTCAATATTTCTGCTCCCGGGCACCCGTTTTGGATAAAAACTGCAGCCACCACCGGAACCGGCGACGCGTATACGACCGGCGTTACAAATAACGGTATAAGTAGTGGCAGCGGCGTTACCACATTCATTGTGCCGAATAATGCACCAAACACGCTTTACTACAAGTGCGAAATTCACACCAGCATGGGTGGCATATTCACCATCTCGGATGAAATAAATACGTATCCCACATACATAATCGGACCCGGTGCTGATTTAAGCGGGGTGGATGCAACGCGTGTTGTTTTTACGGGTGCAAATGTTTCTGGTGCAGATTTTACAAACGCTATTTTTACAAATGTAGCTTCCGGGCAACTTACAACTACTCCGGTTGCGCCAATTCTTCCAAGTGCGCAATATTCAATTGTAAACGGCTACTTTATTGGCCCGTATGTAGATTTATCGGGATCCAATTTAGTAAGTCAGTCACTCGCAAATACGAATTTAACCGGCGCGAATTTAACGAATTCTGATCTTACGGGAGTTACGAGTGGCGGAATTTCGTCCACTGCCACTATCGCCGGAGTAACTGCAACTGTGGCACCAACGCTTGCCACCGGTTACGGGCTTACGGGTGGATATATCATAGGACCGAACATGAATTTCAATGGCGCCGACCTTTCCGGGTTCGATTTTACAAATGTTAATTTATCCGGAACAACTTTTGCTGGAGCAAATATAACATACGTTAAATCAGGTAATACGATTTCATCGTCGTTTACAATTCTTCCCGGTGCGAGTCACGTATTTCTGAATAATTTTCTGCTCGGACCTCAGGTGAATCTTTCGTCGAAAGACTTGTCTGGTATTAAACTATATAATCTTACGCTGAGTGGTTCCATTTTAGTCAACACGAATCTATCCTATGCAGATATTTCTGGAACGATAATTGATGGCATCAACTTCACGGGTGCAACATTTACCCGAACACGATCAAGAAACATTCCACAACCGACGGTTGCCCCTACATTCACGGCCGGAACAGCGGGAGGGTATGTGGTTCGCGGCGGATACCTAATAGGCGCCAACGTTGACCTTTCCAACGTGGATTTAACAGGTGTTGATTTGAGTAATTCCGTTCTTACAAATGCGAACCTTTCCAATGCCGTATTTATAAATACGCGGTCCGGCGGAATAACCTTGAACAGTTTACTACCACCGTCTCTTCCTGCAAAATATAAAGTGGTGGGTGGGTATTTACATGGACCGCGTGTAGATTTAAGCGGTGCAAACCTGACATCCTATGATTTCGGCACACAGGCCAATTCAATAAACTGGTCGCTCGCCAATTTGACAAACGCGACATTTACGAGTATGAAGTCAGGATGGATCACGATTGATTCCATTGGAAATGATATTTCAGGTCCCATTCTCTCATTTCCGTATGTTTATAATCGGTTAGTTTCTGCAAATCCGTCAGGCGGATTCATTATCGGCCCGAGCGTCAGTCTGAATGGCGCATCACTTACCAATTACGATTTGCGGAATGTGGTTGATATCACTGGTGTAGATTTCACGAATGCCGCGTTAACGGGTGTGAAAACGTCGGGGTCAATAACCGCATCCGCGGGCAATCGCCCCACATTTACGAGCGGTTCTGGTTACGTGTTATACGCGGGTCGCATATTTGGCCCCGGGGTGGATGTGAGCGGAACCGATTTATCCGGACTGGTTTTCGGAACCAGCGCAGCCGCAGTGGCTGCAGGGTCTACATCAGCTCTTTCAGCTACCAATTTTACAAATGCCAATTTGACCCGAACGTCATTTTTCGGATCGGTAGTAACCGGGACGATTTTTGCAGGCGCCACATTTTATCGAACGCGAACGGGCGGCTTATCATTTGTAACCACTGCACCCGTCATGCCAACATCCGACTATCGTTACGTTACCACAGATGTATCGGGTGGATATATTATCGGCCCCAACGTTGATGTAAGCGGCATGAACTTGCGCGGTGCCGTATTCGATAACACCAATTTTATAAACGTCGACATGTGTGGTGCAGTTATAACGAACAGTGTATCCAATAATGTATCTTTTGATGCATCAACAAATTTGCCGCGAGGATACACGTTTGTAACCAATAGCAGTCGAGTATCATTCATCGCAGGGCCCAATATTTCTCTCGCTGGAAAATCGCTGGATGGTTCAATTATTGCAAATGTGGATTTAACAAACACTAATTTAGCGAATGCAGGTGCGCTTGCTACATCGTTTAATGGGACGAGGTCGGGTGGGATAACATTTACTGCCGGAAATCCTCCATTATTCCAATCCGGATCGGGCTATCAGATTCGAGGCGGGTATCTCATTGGTCCTGGAGTAGACCTTTCCAACATTACGGTCGGAACACTTGCAGCTGCAAACGGAGTGGCGTATGGCACGGGACTAATGGGACTTGATTTAAGCGGTTCCAACCTCGCATTTGCGAAATTCACAGGTTCAGATTTATCGGGAGCAGACTTATCGGGAACCACGCTTTCGTTTACGGATTTTTCAGGGGCCAATTTCATAAATATTAAATCCGGTGGAAACATGTCGTTTACGACTCAACCGACGCTGCCTTCCGAAAGCTACCGTATTATTCCGAACGGATACAGCCAGAGTAGTCCGGCATTTCAACGATACATTATAGGCCCGGGTGCAAAATGCCGAAGCGCGGATTTAAGCGGGGCAGTATTCAGCCGCGTCGATTTAAGCGGTATTGATTTTACGGGTGCCAATTTTACGCGGGTTTCATCCGGTATTATGCGGAACCAGCCTATACTGTCATCACTTCCAACCGGGTTTAAATTGGTGGTGGGAGTCAACACACAAGATGTAGCCAGTCAAGATCCATCCTACAACAATGCGACCTATTTTGTAGGACCTACCGCTATTTTGACCGGCGCATTTCTTAAGAATGCATCGATTGTGGATTGTGATATTACCGGTGCCAAATTTACAAATGCCGATTTTACGAATTTATATTCGAGGGGGCTAACAAATTCGCTATCAGCCCCGGCAACGATGCCCAACGCATCCTACTTTGTGAAAGGTGGATACATCTTCGGACCAACTGTAAACCTATCGGGAGGTGATTTCACGGGTCTTGATTTAAGCGGTTCGTCGCTAATCAGAGCAACCCTGCGAAATGCCAATTTTACAAACGCCAATTTGACAAATGCGAATATATCGAAAGCGGATTTATCAGGAAGCATTCTGACCGGAGCAACAACCGTCAGCGTAACCTATCAGGGCTATATTTATGGCGATGATCTTTCAGTGCAGGATCCGACATTTCCTGCACTGTATCGTTTTGTATACAGTTCAACCGCGGGTTATGGGTGCATTATTGGCCCTTATGTCGTGTTAAGCGGCGCCGATTTGCGGGGATCGAATCTGGCATATACCAATATTACGGGTGTTAATCTTGTAGGTGCGAATATTACCGGTGTGAAGTCGGGAAATATTGCCATTAATAATGGGATTCAACCCATATTTACGCCCGGGTCTGGGTTTAAGATTATATCCGGATACTTGATTGGTCCTTATGCCGATTTAACCAATATCATATTCACAGACCAGGATTTTAGCGGCACCAATATCACCGGCGCGAATTTCACAAATTCCGTGCTTCTGAATGTTAAATCTGGTAACATTGTCGCGTCGCCGGTTCTACCGATTTTTCCAGACACGACATTCTCTCTGCGCGGCGGATACATTGTTGGGCCCGGTGTCGATTTATCAAACAGCGACCTCAGCGGCATTGATTTAAGCAATGCCACAGTAACGAATGCCAATATGGTAAATTCCAATTTTGTAAACGTTAGGACCGGTGGCGTGAAGGGAACAACTCCGCTTCTTAAGCCAAACTATATGCAGAGAAATGGCTATATCATTGGCGCGAGTGTAGACCTGAGTGGTGCCGATTTATCCGGGCAGAATTTGGCAAATGCGGTTTTCAGCGATGCGAATATCACGAACATGGTGTTTACAAATACCATCTTGAATAATGTTCGTAGCGGCGGTAATATGCGCTACAGCGCGTTAACCATCGCCCGATTACCCACAAAATATACGATTCGTGGAACATATATTGTCGGCCCCGATGTCGATCTTTCCGGTGGAGATTTTACGGGACTGGATCTAAGCAATACGTTTTTAAGCGGTGCAAAATTCACTGCCGTAAAATTTACAGGCATGCGGTCGGGTGGGATTGAAATGCTTTCCACAAATCCGATAATATTTTCGGATCCCGCATTTTATAACGGGTCCCAATACGGATACAATTTTTTAAACGGGTACATTGTTGGCCCGGGCGTTAATTTGAGTGGAGCAGATTTTTCCGGCGTAAATATTAGCGCGGTAGATGTATCGGGTGCAAATCTGGCGAATGCGGTATTTACGCGGATCCAAACAAGCAACGTTGTTGGAGTTCCGAGCGCAATAACAACCGGGTATAAAGTTACGGCACGACATATTGTCGGACCCAGGCTGGATATGAGTGGATATGATTTCACAAATGGTAATTTTAGCGGTGGCGTCGATATTTCGGGAAGCGATTTGACGAATGCTATTTTCACAAACACGTCGTCGGGCGGAGTCAATGGTTCGGCGGGAACATTATTCACCACCACCACTCTACCTGAAAATATAAAATACCAGCTCACGCGCGGCTACATTGTGGGTCCGTCTGTCGATTTAACCAATGGTGATTTGAGTGGGGTGGACGTTTCTGGAATCAATTTAACTGGCGCGACCTTATACAACGCAATTACGGGTAAGGTTATTCATAACGCGGAAACAGTTCTTCCATCTGTGGATTATACATTTATTAGCGATTACATTGTTGGTCCGAACGTGAATTTGAGTCTGGTTGATTTCAGCGGTGCCGACTTGCGGTACACGAATTGAACCAACGTGAATTTTGGATCGGCGAATCTAACAAATGTAAGGTCTGGCTACATTATCGGAACGCCGCGCCAGTTACCACCATCGTTTTCATTTATCACTGGATATATCGTCGGTCCAAGCACTGATTTATCGGGAGCCGACTTATCTGGCGGAAACTTGAGCGGATGCAATATACAAGGCGCCAACCTTACGAATGCCAACTTTTATAATGTGCGGTCTGGTGGCGTAACTGGAACGCCGCGTGTTCCGCTCAACGCACCATATGTGATCACAACCAACGGGTATGTGGTGGGGCCCAATGTAAATCTCGGTAGTGCAAATTTTGCATCCATCAATTTGCAAGGACTGGATATTACGAATGCGATTATGACCGGTGCAACGTTTACAAACGCAAAGTTTGGAAACAATATAGGCCCGCCTCGGTCACTTACAGCTCCATACATTTACGTGCAAACCACGCTTTCGGGTGGCTATATAGTAGGACCATACATCGATTTGAGTCGTGCCAACTTTTCTTATGCCAGTATCGCGCGAGCCGACCTTACAGGTGCCAATTTGGGAACGGCCGTATTTTATCGAACTCGATCCGGTAACATGAACGCTGTTGGTGCACCGAGTGCACTTACTGCGAATTATTCCATTCTTCCTACCACGGTTTCGGGTGGCTATCTGGTTGGGCCGAATGTTGATTTAAATGATGCCAACTTTTCCGGTTCTGGAACCGTTTTAACGGGTCGAAATATAAGCGGTGCTCTCATGGAGCGCATTGTGTTCAATGAAACTCGCGTTGGTGGCGGAGGTCTGATTGGACCGCCGAGCACACTGAGCGCGGATTTCCGCTATATAGAAAGTTCGGTAAGTGGCGGATATATTATCGGACCGAACATTGATTTAAGCGGTGCAAATTTTAAAAATACCGACATTTCGTTCGTTCGCGTAGATGGTGTCAATTTCACAAATGCAAATTTCACAAATACGATAACCGGGAGATTGATAAGCTCGAGCCCGGCGCCAACCGTTCTAACGTCGCCGTATAGGCTAATTATGTCAACTCTTAGCGGCGGTTACATTGTGGGACCCAATGTGAACATGACCGGAGCCAATTTGGCATTCACCGACATATCGAATACTGTGCTGACAGGCGTGAATTTAACAAACGCGTCGTTTACGAGAACCAAGACCGGTCTGCTTACAGCTACTGCGGGCGCGCTGCCGACGCTTTCCTCAAGTTATCGTTACGTCACTACCACTTCATCGGGAGGATACATTGTTGGCCCTACCATGGATTTAACCCGCGCAAACTTGGTAGGATCGGATTTATCCTACATAAGCATTTACGGATGCGATATATCGCAAGCGATACTGCCGCCTACGCTAACCTATATTCGATCCGGTGGATTGGTGAATGCAAACCCGCCAGCAGTGCTTCCAAGCCCATACCGTTTTATAACGAACGAAGCGAGCGGTGCCTATATCGTAGGCCCTTATGCGGATTTGAGCGGTGCCAATTTGGAATCATCCATCATTACAGGAGCAGATATCAGCAGCGCAGATTTCACGCGCGCGCGCCTCAAATACGTGCGGTCGGGAGGAATGGTGAACTCGCATCCACCGGCGGTTCTTCCAAGCCCATACTTATTTGTTACCAATGACGTGAGTGGTGCATACATTGTAGGACCTTATGCGGATTTGAGCGGAGCGAATTTGGAATCATCCATCATTACAGGAGCAGATATCAGCGGCGCGAACTTCACGCGCGCGAGGCTCAAATACGTGAGATCGGGTGGCATGGTGAACGCACATCCACCTGCGGCGCTTCCAAGTCCATACTTGTTCATACCGAACGACGCGAGCGGTGCATACATTGTAGGACCTTATGCGGATTTGAGCGGTGCCAATTTGGAATCATCCATCATTACAGGAGCAGATATCAGCAGCGCAGACTTCACGCGCGCGAGGCTCAAATACGTGAGGTCCGGCGGTATGGTGAATAACCACCCGCCCGTAAATATACCCAGTCCATACCTGTTCATACCCAACGACGCAAGTGGTGCATATATTGTAGGACCGTATGCGGATTTGAGCGGAGCGAATCTGGAATCATCCATCATTACAGGCGCAGATATCAGCAGCGCGGACTTCACGCGCGCGAGGCTCAAATACGTGCGGTCGGGCGGCATGGTGAACACACATCCACCTGCAGTGCTTCCAAGTCCATACTTATTTGTTACCAATGACGCGAGCGGTGCATACATTGTAGGACCTTATGCGGATTTGAGCGGTGCCAATTTGGAATCATCCATCATTACAGGAGCAGATATCAGCAGCGCGGACTTCACGCGCGCGAGGCTCAAATACGTGAGGTCCGGCGGTATGGTAAACGCACATCCACCGGCGGCGCTTCCAAGTCCATACTTGTTCATACCGAACGACGCGAGCGGTGCATACATTGTAGGACCTTATGCGGATTTGAGCGGTGCGAATCTGGAAGGGTCGGTGATTACTGGAGCGGATATCAGCAGCGCAGACTTCACTCGCGCGCGCATCCGATATATCAGGTCCGGCGGTATGGTGAACGCGCATCCACCTGTAAATATACCCGCCCCATACTTGTTCATACCAAACGACGCGAGCGGTGCATACATTGTAGGTCCTTACGCGGATTTAAGTGGTGCGAATCTGGAAGGGTCGGTAATAACCGGCGCTGATCTAAGTGGTGCGAATTTTACGCGCGCGAGATTACGAGACCTTAAATCCGGTAATTTATCAGCCGCCGGTCGTCCAGCAGTTCTTCCGACCACGTATACGTTTAATGTGAGCGCGACATCGGGCTATGGTGGATACATTATTGGAACCGGTGTAAATATATCAAGCGCGGTCCTGGACGGAACCGATTTGTCGGGAGTCATATTTACGGATGCGAATATGCAGAGCACGAGCTTGGCCGGTAGCGGAACGTCACTCGTGAATGCGCGCAGTGGCGGTATTCGCGGCATCCCGGCTTCACTGCCTCCGGGATACACTTTTGTAAACGACAATTCGAGCGGCGGATACATTGTGGGTCGTCGCGTGGATTTATCCGGAGCGAATCTGACAAACTGCGTGCTATCCGGATTAGACGTGAGCGGCGCAAATTTAACGGGTGCAATCATGGTGAATACGAAGACTGGACCCAACCTAATTGGTCCTCCTGCGTTTTTCCCATCACCTGCATACAACTATATCGTGAGTTCTGCAAGCGGCGGGTTTATCATCGGGCCAAATGCAAATATTGTGGGCGCCAATTTAGTGGGTGCCGACCTGTCGGGGTATAATTTTAAAGGTATGAACATTACCGGCGTCGATTTTTCGGGAACGAATCTAACGAATGTGAAAAGCGGCGGAACGGTCGGCCCCCCAAATCGATTACCTTCGCCATACGTATTCATGACGGACAATTCGTTTGGTGCGTATATCGTGGGACCCAGAGTCGACTTGAGCGGTGTAAATTTGACGAACTGCCGGTTTACGGGATTAAATATTAGCGGCGCGACATTCACAAATGCCGTTCTTATAAATGTAAAGAGTGGCGGCGGAATGATCGGGCCGCCTGCAGCAGGGTCATTACCTCCAAAATACAGGTTCGTTGTTGACAATAGTCTCAGTGGAGGGGGGGATGGAACCGGCGGGTATTTTATCGGCCCGGGTGTCGATTTATCCGGTGCATCGTTACGTAACCAGCTCGACAGTGAACTCAATTTAAGCGGCGCATATTTTACGGATGCGAACATTACGAATGCGCGATTTTCAGGTTCGGCTATGCCGCGCGTAAAATCGGGCGGAATGACCGGACCGCCCACTTCATTGCCGACTGCGTTTACATTTGTAGTTAGCGCATCGGGTGGATACATCGTCGGGCCATATGTCGATCTCACAAATGCAAATTTGAACAACACGGCATTAACCGGGATGAATATAACCCACGCCGATTTAACTGGTGCCACGTTTGTGAACACGCTGACAGGTGCATTGGCCGGACCCCCTGATGCAATCACCGCAGGCTATCATTACGTGCTTCGAAGCCCTGCTCCGACGCTGGATGCATATATCATCGGACCGCGCGTAAATTTGACAAGTTCCGTGCTGAACGGAACAAATCTGACAAATTTCGACATGACGGGAGTGGATCTTACGAATGCAGTTTTTACGAGCACGAATTTTACAAACACCAACATAATCGGGTCGAATTTAACCGGCGCGGCGGCATTCACAAACACGCAGCGGTTGCAACTCCTTAAAAACATCAACAATCGCGGTATTACAAAGGCGCAAGTTACGCAATGCCTTGGTGGCGAAATAGATATTATCGCCGCCACGTCCACCACTCCGAACACGCACACGTATAATCCAATATACGACTATATTCGCGAGATTATGGTAGATGTTCTTACGTCCGACCTGAGTGGAAATTCCAACTTGTCGCGATACACTGGCCGAGCCTTTTATATTCCGTCAAGTCCGGGCGAATCATTTTACGTGGACGCATCCGCCACCGGACCCCTAATTGTTACACCTACTCCGAGCAACACTCCGCAATATTATTACGATCAAGGGCGAGATGCAATTATTGAAACTGCCACGGAAAACACGATACGTAGTATTTTGGTGGGAGGGCGAGTCTTCCTTGTTTTTCCCGGATCCATGCTCGGATTGGTGATAGATGATGTATATTCTGCGCTGGGATTCCCACCCATATATAAAACGTATTCGTATTACGGTATAAGAAATTTGATTCTGCCGCCGCAAATTCCGGTAGTGAATGCGGTATTAGGAAACGGACAAATATCGCTGAACTGGGAACCATCGTTTAATGACGGAAAACCCAGACTGGGATATGTAATAGAATATACCACCCAAAGGCCCGTTGCCAATCTATATAGTAACTGGATTACATATTCAGAACAATATGCGCTGACAAATGTTACAATTTTCGGCCTTACAAACGGTAAAACATATTATATACGCGTCGCGGCGATAAATGTGGTTGGTCGCGGCCCATATTCTCCGGTGGCCGAAGTTTTGCCGGGAACAACACCAAACGCGATTACCACTCTGTTTGTGAATGGCGGAGATAATGCGCTCACATTGGAATGGATTGCGCCATACGACCAAGGCTACGCCATTAGTAGCTATATTATAAAATATAAGAATGTGAACGCTGCCGCATCCGCATATACTTCAATCACAATCAGCTCGTCTGGCGTGACGGTTGATGCTGGAAAACGCGCATGCGCATACACACTGACATCTGCAACAAACGGAATCATAAACGGCGTGACGTATGACGTGCAAATTGCTGCCACAAATTATATTGGCACTGGAGTATTTAGTTCCATGCTTTCTCCTCCAAATCCGGCGTTTGCTGTTGCGGGAGCGAGGCCCGGCGGTGTGAATTCGGCAAGTATTAATTCGGAACTTGTTATAGCGAACTCTGGTGGTAAAGTGCGACTTTCGTGGTTACCCCCTTTAAATCAGGGTGACCTGAGCGTTTATACATATAGCATTCAGAACATAGCAATTGATATAAGCGCGGGAGTTTTACCGCCGCCAATCGCAGACTTATCCTGGAATACAATACCAATTGACATGCGCACCGATATAGTTCCGGATTCAGTGCGCGGAAACAGTGCTGTATTCAGCGTGATATCTGGCCTTGCGAATGGACGCGGATACACGTTTCGAATTGCGGCACTAAGTGGAATTGGCCGCGGTCCGTATTCTCAGCCCATTCCTGCGGTTGTTCCGGGTAGTGTTCCAACACCATTGGCTGCAACGCAAATTGGTGTAACGGTCGACACTGTTGCTGGTGCAAACCTCACGCTGTTTTGGAATGCCGTGAAGGCCAACGGGTATCGCACAACCGCTTATCGCGCGCGAATTCGGACGGACGCGGTGCCGATTGTATGGACCGAATTTCCGGTAATATCAGTTCCTTCTGGAATTGTAAATACGATTGCTTATCGCACTCAGGCGTTTATCGGTTTAACCAACGGGCGAGATTATTATTTGAGTGTTGCCGCACAGAATGTGCTCGGATGGTCGGAATATTCGGAAAATATCGTGGGAACACCGAGAACCGTGCCACAGCCACCGTCATCTGTAAATGTGTTTCCATTTAACGAGTCACTTCGTATTCGATGGGATGGAACCGGTGCAAGTGATGGTGGGTATCCGATTATAGGATATAGGCTTCAGTATAAACCAACCACGGTCTCATCAAGCACGGACTGGGTAAATATAGATTTATCGGGCATATACAATACAAATCGAGACATTATGAATCTGAATAATGGGATTACATACAATGTTCGAGTGCTTCGTAAAAATGACATAGGGTACAGTTTACCGACAACAGAAATACAAGGAATTCCGGGAACTGTATCCGGTCCACCGATTAATTTGTTTCTTTCGCCCGGACCGCAGCACATTGATGCGTATTGGCAGCCTCCCGTCGATGTTGGCACAAATACCGTGGATTATTATTACGTGCAATACAAACTTACGAGCGAATCTGATGACTCTGCATATGTGTATTTGAAAAATACAGCAGGGACTGCTCCGAAACAAGTTACCGAATTTACCACAGTGCCAAATGCGCCAGGTTACGACGGATACGTGGCATCTATAAACAATATATCGAATGGGTTATCGTATAGTTTACGAATTGCCGCTGTTACACGCGTTGGACTTGGTGCGTGGTCGGCGCCTTCTACCAGCATACCTGGAACAGTGCCGTCTCAAATTGAATAAAATGATCGAATGATCAATGATCGGATCGAATGAATGATCGTAGAAAAATACATATTTAATCCATCATTCCGATATTCCGATATTCCGATATTCCGATATTCCGATATTCCGATATTATTTTGTATACATATAAGTATAAGTAATAATATAATATATGAAATGGTGAAAAATAAAACTACGAAAAATGGTGGCACTTTTAGTCGCCGTCTTGCTACTCTTGCTACTCCGTTGTTACGCGCGTCATTACGTGGCGTTTCTCGTAATGCTGCTAACACGTTGCATAACACGTTGCAGCGACCATTTACCGCGTCGACATTGAGGTTAGGACCACCAATACCGCATTCATTGGGGTCTGGTAAGATGAGTATTGCACCAACTACATCACACATAGAAGATATAGAACATACCGATAGAGTGCGCAGCAAAATCGACATTCGGTCCACAATGTTGGGAACGTCGGCGACAACTACTAAAATTGTGATTGGAACGTTGATAGCCGCATTTCTGTCAGTTTTAATCGGAAAATCAAAACTTGGGACAGATGCGATAAAAGGAATAAAAAACGAAACCGATGATGTAGTGAATAAAACAACCGAAACAATATATAATTATATGGTTGCACATGCATCAGAAAGACTTCAAGACGGGGATACAACCATTATAGCGTCTATGTATGAAACATTAGGGCGACACTTATCTCCAGATGATCGCAAAATAATTTTTCAACATCTGGTAATCGACGGAGTATCTTATGGATGGCTGGCAGAATATGATGCCATAATAGACCAATGGTTAAAGAACATAATAAAAATTAAAGGTGGCGAGTTACCATCCGATAATTACATAATAAATATTGTTAACATAATACAAAATAAAGTTTTACCTGTAACCAATGGAATATGGTACTCTAAACGTGCAATTAAACTTGCCACGGGGGTAGGCCTAACCAAAGCAGACACGGCACACGACGATTACTGGTATACGTCCGATGGGCAAATGGAGACTGCGAGTGGAGCGAGACAAATGCTTGCAGAAGATACAATGCTTGCAAAAATTATAATTGGACTACTTTCAGCAAGCGAAGTGGTTACTACGGGACCGATTAAAACCATTATTGGTAATATTAAACCGATGATACGACAATTAATTATTAAAATTAAAAATGATATCGCCAATCACGGCGGTGAGTTTAAAACGCGTGATAAACCAGCAGCGGTTTTTCCGTTTAAACAGCCGATTGCGGATGATGCCGATGATATCGAGATGCAAATTAGTGAATTAAAAGACTTGGACCGGTATTTGGAGAAATCAAATAAAAAAATAAATCAAACAACATCTCCTTTTAAGAAACCGCGACCAACAACTCATGTACCAAAACCAATTGCTAATGCAGAAAGTGACACTTCATTGAGGAGTTTACGAGATATGGGTGCATTTGGATCATTTGGATCAAGTGGTGGTGGTGGTGGTGGGAGTCGTAAAACATGCCGCAAGTGCAATCGACGACATCGATTCAAAATTCGTCGTTGTCGTCGAACAATACGTAAACTGTAATCGATCGATGATTCAGTCGTAGATATTTTTAATTTTATCAATACCAATAATCAATCAATAATCAATAATCAATAATCAATAATCAATCAATAATCAATCAATAATCAATAATCAATAATCAATAATAAAAAATAAAATTGAGAACTGTTCAACATTATTTTATTATATAATTTAAAAACAACGTTCGGTACTACTTTAGATAGAATCAACTCCAACCGTGATTCATAACCAACAATGGTCAAGAAACAGCATAACAACTTCAATAATGGAAGTGACGAAGACGACCAGGACAACGGACAATTCAACCGCGATTATCGCAAATTTCTGTTTTCGCAATTTCCATCAAAATTTCTCGCAAATAAGATACGTGCAGACGAAGAAGAATGTCGTATGATGAGCAAACCCACCCGATCAAAAGGCGGCGGTGCAGCTTTAATTGCGAATTCAAAATCAAATACAATTGCAAATACAAATGTAATAGAAGGAATCACTACGCGGTCTGGAAAGGTAATTCGGCGAATAGTGCCAACTCAAATTGCACAAATTACACAAATACCGGGTCGTATGGCAGGAAAAACAGCTGGATCCGACAAACCCAAAATCACAACCACATCAACAAATACAAAACCGGCTGCGGCAAATTCATTGAAGAAAGCTTCTCCGGTAAGCGAAAAACAAATCCAACCGAAACAGACTACCGCTGCTGACCGATGTGGTAAGACCCAGTCTAAACTCAATTGTGGGAGGGTCGGTGACGATAAGAAGAAGACCAGACGACCTGTTGCAGCGGACCCACCTTCATCGTCTGATGCAAGCGATGAAGATGATGACCATGAGACGGTAACCACTACAGACGAATCGTCTCGAAATGATTATGATGGAGAAGTTGCGGACGAAGCAACTGCCGGATCCATTTCTCGCAAAAAACAAGCGGCAGCACATCTTAAAAAATTACTTTCCAAAAACCTTAACATTGTTATTACAATGAATTCTAAGGGCCGGAGACGTAGCGAAGATGATGAAGATGATGAAGATGATGATGACGATGATGAAGATGAATATGACAGTGATGATGAGGATGAGGATGAGGATGATGATGAAGACGATGATGAAGATGATGAAGATGATGACGATGATGAGGATGATGAGGATGATGAGGATGATGAGGAGGATGATGAGGATGATCAGGATGCTGAGGATGAGGATGATGAGGATGATGATGAAGATGAGTACGATGATGATGATGATGATGATGATGAAACAACCCCGAAATCAAAGACGCTTCGCCGATCTGGGAGCAACACAAGCTTGATTAGCAGCACATCAAACGCGAGTGCTACATCTACATCCAAAATGTTTGCAGGTGGTGGTGGTGGTGAATTCGATTTTGGAAAATTTGTAAATAGGTTTCCAATTGGACGTCAGGCATATGAAAAAGATGAAGCGACAGTCACGATGCTGCTATCAAATATGCGCGAGCTGCTGAAGGGCGACAAGGACAATTCGGTGCTGAGAGCTTACTTCGAGCAGCTTAAGAATGCTGCGAAGAAATTGCGCACTGAGAAAATAAAACGCCTTTCAAAGGAGAAGAAGACAAACTGTAAAGAGTTTAAAAAGATGTTGCGGAAGCGTAATGCCACAAATGATCTCGCGTATTTCAAAAAGCATCTCACACCCGAAGAACAACGAGTAGTGCTGAAAGAAATTCAAGAAGTGAACAAGATTTCATTCAGCGACGTGCCTTACCGGTTGAGTGTTTTGCAGTCCCATATTCCTCGGTCGTTCAAGTCCATTGCAATGAGTAAGATTTCGTCGCTTCGACACATGGAGCCTGGGTCCGGTGAGTATTTTAAAATCAAGAACTGGGTGGACGGCTTTATGAAAATCCCGTTTAATTCGGAGAAGACTCTTCCAGTGACACTCGCTGCAAACGGGATGGAAGCGTGTGGTGCGTTTATGGAGTCGGCGAAAAAGCGCCTGGACGAAGCGGTATTCGGTCTGGACGACGCCAAGCTGCAAATCATGCAGCTTGTTGGACAGTGGATTTCTAATCCAGCTGCGATGGGAACCGCCGTTGCAATTCAAGGTCCGCCGGGAACGGGTAAGACGAGTCTCATCAAGGACGGAGTTAGCAAGATTCTGGGTCGAGATTTCGCGTTTATTGCACTGGGCGGTGCCACCGACAGTAGTTTTCTGGAAGGACATTCATACACGTATGAGGGCAGCACGTGGGGTAAAATTGTCGACATCTTGATGCAGTGTAAGACAACCAACCCCGTGATATACTTTGACGAGTTGGACAAAATCAGCGAGACGCCCAAGGGAGACGAGATTGTCGGTGTATTGACACATTTGACTGACAGCACTCAGAACAGCCAGTTTCACGACAAGTATTTTGCAGAAATTAACTTTGACTTGAGCAAATGCTTGTTCATCTTCAGCTATAACGATGAAAGTCGTGTCAATCGTGTTCTGTTGGACCGAATGTATCGAATCCACACCACCGGTTACAATGCGAAGGAAAAGGTATGCATTACGCAGAATTACCTGATTCCGAAGATAATAGAGCAGGTTCGATTCAACGCCGACGATGTTATTATTTCGCAAGAGATGGTTGAGTTCATTGTCGAAAACTACACGGACAAGGAAGACGGTGTTCGTAATCTGAAGCGCTGCATGGAAATCGTGCATACCAAGCTGAACTTGTATCGATTGATGAAGCCCGAATCTATTACAACTATGTTTTCGAAGGATATGAAAACCAAGGTGTCATTTCCATTCACTCTGACCCGAGACAATTTAGAGCAGTTACTCAAGAAGAACGAGACCAAACTGTTTTACGGATTATACCTCTGATTGTGATTGCGAGAATGTGATTGTGAGATAGATAGTTCGTGTAAATTAATTTAGTAAATAGTAATACTAAATTAAATAAATTAAATAAATTAAATATCAAAAATATTTTTAAATAATACCATAATATTCTCAGGTGAATATGACGTATACGCATTCCAATCATCTGATGATTTGATAATCGTTTTTATATTTTTAAAAGTGCCGAGCAGGTCTTCAATTGAATTGTATATAATCGCGCGTTCACCGAGGATTTTAATATGTTCTGTGTCACCACGCATACAAGTGATGATTGGCTTGTTTCGTATTGAAAATTCGGCAATAGAAAGACCGAACGTTTCCCCCATTTGCCTGGCATGTATCATGGCATCACACGTGTTTATAAATTTCACCTTGTAAATGGAATCCAAACTTTTATCCAGATAAATGATTCTCGGATGTTCGTAAAATGTGGCCGTATTCATGAATAAAAAATAGCAGTTTTTATCGACGACAATCGCATCTCCATCGCTAAGATACTCTCGGATTGCGGCATGCATAATGTCGATATTAAATTCGTCGTATCCACCATATCTGCCGTATACAGTCGCTCCAGTAGGTATGCCCAGCTCAGCTCGCAGGTTGTCATTGCAATCCGGTAAGCATGCGATGTGGGGTATAACCGGAACGTTCGTTTTATTTTTAGCATTTAGCATTTCGGATATACTGACATAAAAATCAGCCTCTGGAAATGTTGTATCGAAAACGCAATGTTTTATGGTTTTACAGGCCCCCCAAATATTTTTATCGTTGAAATGATAAATATCGTTTCCTCCTCCATGTGTCAACGTGTAAAAAAAAGACAAGTTGTGTGACTGAATTACGCCAGCCATCTCATTCATACTTGATATTTCTATCACGTGAAACCGAGCCTTGAACTTATTATAACTTATACGGTCTACTGGAAACTTCAATGCATTTTGCGTTTCTGGTGTAAAACAAATGATGCAACTTTTATTATTCAAAATTGTTTCATTATAATGCGCATAATCGTAAATTGCAACCTCAGTTCCGCGTTCGCAAAAGTGCCTTACGAAGAACCCTACGTTAATCATATTATTAATATTATTAATATTATTAATGTACCCGGATGATGTATTTTTATATTATATCAACCCGAAATAATAATATTATTATTTTATTTTTATTTTATAAAATTGATTCTCGATTCAACGCGTATACAAATACAGCATACATACAGCAAAGAGTGATAATATACGCAGCCGGTCACATGTCAAATAATTCAAATCTGAATGGATCCGATGAACCGGAAATGACCAAGGTAGAACGAGTAAATAAGCTGAAGGAACATCTGGCTTATGCGACGGTGAAACATGAGACTCGGATTATGAAACTCTCCACACTAAAAGATGCTCATGTATACTGCGTGCTTTACGGCCTGTCTGCACAGCAATACGGGCCATTATTGGAACGGTTTATACGAATAAAATTCAATTACGTAAAAAACAATGCGAATGAGTGTACCGGTGATTGCTCCAAGAATGGAATGAATTCGGAAGTCAAAGTGTCTGTCGGCGGTGCGACGCATGCGAAATTCAATTTCGTTCAAATACGACCGGCGCACGATTGTGATGACTATATACTAACCGCGTATCACTTGTGCCACGACAATGTTGCGGACGAAGGCGAACTGTATATATTCAAAGTATCAAAGACTGACATTAAAAATCTCATTGTATCGCATGGTGGCTATGCACATGGCACCATAAAGGAACACGGTGTCATCACAAACGAGTCAATCGCCGATAACTATGTTATCAAAGAGTACGCACTTCGTCCTTCGGTGAACGATGACTGCTGGAAAGCAATGCTGCCATTTAAAATTTCCGAATCGGAACTATGAAATAGAACTAATTACTAATTAAAGAATTTATCAAAGTCCTTTCGCGGAATTATGCCGGTTGGATAACTGCCAAGCAAATCGTTGCCGCTTACGAACCTAATTTTTATATTCGGGAAGTCAATATTGCTAACAATAATGAATAATAGTTTTTTTGTTTTTTCTTCAAAGATTGTTTGGTCAAATTTTCTACCCGCACCCTTCATATTTGAGGGTCTAAAGCTACATCCGGCCTTTGCATTTGTAAATGTTTTCTGTTCGTATTTTATATTTTCATTTGAAGCGTCTACTAAGTCATAGCCTTTACAGCCTTTTATATGTTTCAATGATGGATAGTTCTGTTCTAACCATGGTTCTATAAAATGGGAAAATACTCTACCATCCTTCAACACTCCTGTATAACCTTCTTTGGATAAATTATCAAACGCGCATCCCTGCATAGTATGAAGAAATGTGACGTTAAATGGTATTGGTATTGTCGGTATTGTCGGTATTGTCAGCTTGTTCGCTTCGACTTCTTCATGGTCGGGTTTGTAGTCGGGTTCGTCCGTTCCAAGTATTTCCTCATCATCATCAGCATCAGCATCATCATCATCATCAGCATCATATGCGTCACTGTATAAATGCACAAGTTCGCCCCTGCCAATAGAGTTTTGACGAGCGGTATCGAGACTTACACTGTAATCAAGCGAATTAAACCTGTCAATTAACGTTTGTTTTGGTATTTTTGATTTAATCCAGTGCCAGCTTTTCGGACGCAGTGATTCAAGACCAGTATTTACGATTTGCCCACATTTTCCACCATAAGCGCGAAGCGCAAAGGTATTTGCATCTTCAGTCACCTCATTGGGAGGCGTTGGTTGTCCTTGTGAATCTTTTGGTCCAAACCCCAGAAATTCCCAGTCTGCGTGCACGGTTGAAAGATGCACAATTGGTCTCTGAATTATTGTAGCATCATCGTTTTTTTCCCAAATTTGAAAACAGCATTTTGCCATCATGGGCGGTTCAAACGAACACGGGTCCATTGGAACGTTTTCGTCAAATACAAGATGGAAATTCAGATCCAATTTGTTTTGAACGCTAATTCGCCGAAAGGTTCTTGGAACGATGAAGGCAATCACGCGCGCCCACTTCGAAGCATGGTTGAAGAACTTTATGGCAAGCGATGACACTCTACCAAACGGCGGATTGCCTACAACAAGAATGTGCGACGACGACGTATCTGACGGCGGTTCGTATGTGAGAAAGTCTTGTTTACGTATATCCTTGTGTGTGGGTGCAATGTCAATTCCAATTTTCTTGTCGGTTGGGATTCGTGTAAAGAAACTTCCACCCCCAGCGCTTGGTTCAACTACCAAGTCCCACCTGGACCAATCATACCGACCGCCGACACACTTTAAACATTTCTCCGATATAGCAGGTATGGTATAAAATTGGTCAACTCCTTTATTGCGAATTGATTTGGGGGTTTTATTCATTTCAGACGTCGTCTCATTTATTTCTGCCATGATATAATATATATATATTTGAAGCTTGGTGGTATGATTTCATGATTTTATGTAAAACAAACATAATCGATCGAATCAATTTTTGTTTAAATTATTATAATATAATTATTATAATAATTAATAAATATAATACATAAAACAAATCAATACAATAATAACACAAAACACGAATATGAGTCGTCGTGTGTACGATGATAATGACCACCCTATGCAAAACTATATAAATAGTCGAGTGTTCAAAATCATGCATATTAATAAGGACGATATCATAAAAAAAATATACGTATTTTGTGGGTCCGATTGTCCGGATGCACTAATTCAAAATGCAAATTTATTGAGCGTAAACGATTATATTAGTGCAATTAAAAACACTCATTTATTTTCGGATCAAGAGATGAGTAAAATCCGACCAGCAATTGATGAATCGCGTATCGGGAAATTATTGGTATTTGTAAAAGAAAGAATAAATTTAGACGATACAATCAATACCGTGAAACGAAAGGTATTGCGAGCGATATACCATGCACACGATGAGTCCAATTCAAATTCCGGTTTCGAATCATTGTCCACAAACAATATGTACCTATTTGGACGCAAAATAAAACAGATGGACACGCAGACTGCATACAACCTTATGACTCGAGATAACAGAGACCCCATAACTCACGCAGTGTTTGAAAACTTCATTTCAAATATAGATGCTGGTTACGATAATCAAGAAGAAGAAGAAGAAGAAGAAGCCGCTGTGTTGCCAGTTAAACCCAAACACATATATTCGTATGAAGATGTGAGAGCACTGAGACTTGAAGAAACTGAACACCTTATTGTTAATGTCGCACTTGGTCATTCGTTCAATCATGGCAACGGCAATCGCGATAATGCAAATGCAAATATACCGCCATACATATTTTCCGTAAACCCGTTCATAGGTGCAGCTCATGTACCTGATGTGACGGGAGAAAATTTCAAAAATGATGACGACGTCATGTTAATGGACTATGGTCTATTTTCTGACAACGCAAACACACTGTATTTGTGCACATGGGAAGACGTGGAAACGTTTTACGGCGACGATGACCTCGAAAAAACTGTAAAGAATGCCATGCAGACATATTTTCCGTTTCTTACGCAATTAGAGCAAGCTTTGGCAATTGAACGCGGAAGTGAATCATTGCCAGATGTTATTAGGAGTATAGCAATAAAAGATATTGCGGATCAAGATTTTACGACAAAATGCAAAAACGTGAATTTGTTTTACGATGTTTATGACCAATCGAATGTTAGTATATCAAATCCTGCCGGTGAAGCTATTTCATTCACATATTTGTCGAAAGGTATTTCCGCGGTATGCGCGGTTTTTAGTCCTGTCAAAATATCGCGACACATTCCACTTGAAATGATATTCAAATTTTTGTGCAGCAGCGTTAAAATTCCGTTTATTCGTTTGAGACACGATGGTGTAAATAGAGACAGCGTATTTAAGCTCCATGCACCACAGGTAAATCGGTATGGGAAACGGGTGCCCGTATTATCCAAGGCAAAATTTAACACTATAAATAATGATTTGTGTTGTAAAACATTGAAGTCGGGTGTAGCGTGCATCAGCTTATATATTAACGGGGACAAGGAGACTGGATGCGAATACATGTTGGTAGAATTCAACAATCGGTGCGAAATCGCAATTACGGTGCAAATGCGAGACACCGGCGTATGCGATGTTTCGAAAATGGACACACTTATTTCAAACTCGGTAAACCCGATTATTTCAAAATTGAATATTATATTTGGCCGAAACGGATTTTTATTGCCCCAATTTGAAACCATGTATGATACTGATCGCGTTCGAATTGTGGATATGAAATATGATTTCAAGGTCACGCATAAAAACCGCATGAATATGGATAACATTGTTGCTAATTGTGGCAGCGGTATTTTCAGGATGCTGAATGACCAACGAGCTGATGGTGGCACGACATATGCATTTCAGCGAGTATCAAAACACGATAATCGCGGCGTTTCAAAAAATACGTTGCATATGACATTCATTGACGGTATCCACACTGTGGACAGAAGGTCTCGTGATCCGTATACCCTGATACGCGTAGAAAAAATCAATAATATACACTTTCTAAGCACTTTTCCTATTTATATCGACTCAATATTACGCATGTTTCACGGTGAAGTGGCCGGGGATAAGTGTTTCAATACAATGCGGCCAAAACAGGCCGACGAACTCAAGCCGACTGAAGACCGTGAGGCAGTTTCTGCAAATGCTGCTGCTGCTGCTGCTGCTGCTGCTGCTTCTGCTGCTGCTGCTTCTGCTGCTTCTGCTGCTGCTCCAGGTCCTTCTCCTCCCGATGTATCAGCACCGGCAGGTAAACTCGATACCGACATGATGTTTGAAGGAGACGAAGAAGAAGAAGAAGAATATGGTGGGGGAGGGCGTCGCAGCAGAAGTCGCAGCAGAAGTCGCAGCAGAAGTCGAGGCAGACGAGCGGACGGTGGTGCAGCAGCGGCTTTAAAATCGTCAAAAACAACCGAAAAGGCGGATCGCGAAATATTCTTAAAAAAATTGCAGGCTGAGGATCCTGCTCTGTTTACTTCAACTGGAAAGCTCACCTATGCGCAATGTTGTGTAAATCGAACAAAGGGTGATCATAAAAATAAGCCCATTGCGCTTACTGATAGAGAGATGACCGAATATGAAAAAAGTCCTGCTGGTATTTTGAAAAACCCCAACGCACCAAAATATAGTTTTTTGAGATATTCTGAAACAGAACAAGGGACTGGAAAACTTCTCGTTCATGCAATACGGTTTGGCAGTACGTCAGATACCATGAAATGGTACATATGCCCGAGATTCTGGGATAAAAAAGAAAGTGAACTACAACATACTAAACCGGAACTATATTATCTTACTTTGAAACAAGAAAAACAATTACCGGCACATGTTCACGATTTCGCGGACGCTCTGAATGACAAAGACTACAAACCTCTTTTTCCGGGGCTACTCAAAAGCGATTTTATGCCGTGCTGTTTCGGATCTTCTCTATTTTCATTGCGTGCGTCGGGCGACGAAGAAAAAAACAGGATTCCGGAATGGAAGAATCAAATACTCAAGACGGGCATAATTCCGCCACTGGATGAGTTACGTGACATTATAAAAAGAGACCAAGAAACAGAGGGGTCTGCGTCTAAACACATGGCCCCCGTAAGTAACATTCTTAAGGCCAAATCTGAACTTGGCCCGAAAAATTTGGGATATTTGCCGATTCAAATACAGAAATTTATGAACGTTGTAAACGCTGGAGAAATGTGCGACGATGCAACGATAAAAACAAGCGGATGCATTTTACGCCACGGCGTGGAACAAAGTCAATTGCAGTCATTTTTGGGCGCAATAGCTGTAATTCATAGCAGCCCACCTCTGTCAATAAAAAACATGCGCAATGTTATTGCGGACTCAGTAACGCTGGATTCTTTCGTGTCGTATAATAACGGAACGCTGATCACACAATTTTATGATAAAAAGAACGATAAATTGAGCATTGGCGAAATCATGGATGGATTGAAGCAGGTTTCAGATGACGCGCGGGATTCGGATATATTCAAGCAGTTGAGTCTAAGTGCGGAACAAGAACAGGATTCTAAAACACGCGGTAACAAATATGCGCTATTGCATAAAATGTGCAAGGCACATAGTAAATTTACAACTGCATTGAAAAGTGATCAGACGGTGCTCGACCATGAACTTTTGTGGGATGTGGTTACTGCACCCAATTCCAACCTCTTCAAAAAGGGAGCCAATATGATTATTTTTGATTTGCCAGAGAACGACGAAACGCACGCCGTTAATATATTGTGTCCGCCGAATCGTCACGTTGACAGTTTTTTTGACCACAGAAAATCCACATTTCTTTTGATACGACGACGATCGAAGGAGGGGTATTCGTCTTACGAAGTGATATGCCTGTATGGTCAGAATGAGAATGCCAAGACGTATCAATTTATGTTTAACATGCATACATCTAACCTACACCATCCGAATATGTTTGACAAAATAAAACGAGCTATTCGAACGGTTAGTAACATGCAAAGCGTGCACTGTCCTACCATAATATCCCGACTTCACGGAATTAAGGGTGCAGAGAAAGGGTATAAGCCCAACTACCACGCAAAACATATCGAGCGAGTTCTTACAAACCATGGATTTGATATTATCAGACAAATCTTAAATTACGATAATCGGGTGGTTGGACTATTCGTAACAATCCGCGTTAAACATCAACGCGATATGCATGGGTTCATTCCAACCGAGAGTTCGAACATTATCATGGATGATGACGGTGCAAGGGCAAAGTACGAGATAAAATATACAGATGACGACGACAACGAAAACGCGTGGTTATCACTCGACGAAACCAAAGCATTTCTACTTTATGTGAATGAACTCACGGGATTACCGTGCGCTCCATTAGTTGATGTAACAGACGACTCGACGGATATGCCCATGGTAATCGGAATTCTCACCGAGACAAATCAGTTCGTGCATGCTTTACCTGAAGCTCGTAAGGTTCTTCCCGATGGCGAGTATATGGATGTAACAACCCCGGTTGCAATGGCGCATGCCATTGGCGTAAAAGATGACCATTTTATGGTTGACAAGGCACTGCTGTTAGACAGAGAGTACGAAACACCCAATCGTCTTGGAGCTGTGAGAGGCGTTGAAATGGAAACCAACTTTTTGAATGCATTTCGAATGACGGCTCGTAATCTTTTTCAGAAAAAAGAGAATTCGGACATTTCTAAGCAAATCACCGCCATACTCTATAACGATTCCAAGAATTATAATTATAAGAAAAAACTGAAAGGAGTCAAGCGGTTGCTTTATAAACTCATGCACGAACACGTTATATTCGAAGATGAAGACTATGATATAAGCGCGCTTTCCGAAATTTCATCGTGTCTGGACGACGCTTCGTGCACTGGCGGTAATGATGGTGATGGTGACGACGATAGCGATGATGGCAAGCGACATCCGAAACATCCTAAACTTGCATTTTGTGCATACGATCAAGATTCAGACAAGAACAAGTGCCGACTCAGGATTCCCAAAAACCGACTGTTACACGCAGTTGATTCTTCCACTTCGCAAATACAGTTGCAACCTATATTTTATTCTCGATTGGCGGATGAACTCGTGCGTTACGAGCGCATGCGCGAATTCATAATGGGAACCAAGTTATCCAAACACATGGCAATTAAAGTTCCGCGCACAGTGTGCGAGGACGAAATTATATTGACGCAGTCCATGGTTGGTAGGGATGCAGCCTATTTTGCAAAAGAAGAGAATGTTCTCGATTATAATGACGACAATGTGAATCGGGTCGAAATGCCGAACACGTCGGTATTCAATCTCAAGCGCAAAAAGGCACCGCGCAAAGTAATTGGAATTACAAACAGTGCGATACCGGCGCACGTTATCAACGTTTTACCCGAGAAAGACTCGAGTAAATTTGCAATGGATGTGTTTTATGGAATACCTGGCGCTGATGCAGCCGACGGTCACATAACATTTGCTCTCATGGTAAATATTCTCCACATATTAAACATTTTACCCAGTGACGAAAATGTGAATTCTACAAAACATATATTATACAACTTATACTCCGATTTTGATATTGATAATGCAATGAATATAAATAAAATTTGTGAATTGTGGATGCATTTTGGTCAACCGATGCAAGCATTGGCTGGCGCGGTGCTGAACGATCAAATGGATATCGAGACCGCAATTAATCACGCAGCTTACACGTTAACTCCGTTTGATATTTGGCTGTTGGCTGAGCATTTTAGAATTCCGATAATACTTATGGGTGATCCGAAAATGAACGCCACCCCACAATCTGACGCCGCGTTTTTTGCAACCTTTTTTGTAAACGGAGTAGATGGCAGGCCACCCAATTCGCGCGTATTATACGCAGACGATATTTCCGAAGCCGGCGACGAACCCACTAAAAATTACCACATCATAGTTTGCACAAAACCGCTTAACAGTTTTCCAGTATATGCGATAGTTCAAGATTTAGACCCCGCTCGCCAATCTGCAATGCAACATGCCGTGGATATGGGTGTCAATATAAAGCTGAGTATGAATTACGACACTCAGCCAAACCATTCTTCGGCCGATTTCTTAGGAATACGTGAACCTGTCGTGGGCGAAGAAGTGCAAGCACGGCCACAAATGCCTCCGATATCGGATTCCGATTCAGGCTCAGAATCCGATTTCGCACCGAAGAAAAATGAAGAGCAGGCGACTCCACCTGCACCTGCTGCTGCTGCTCCACCTGCTGTGAGTAAACCAAAACCAAAACCAAAACCAAAACCAAAACCCATAGCATCTACTCCGGCACCGCAACCACCACCAGAAAAACTCGAACCACCCAAATCACAAATCGATATACACATGGAGAGCGGTGGAAATGCACTGGATAAAGCTTTGAACAGTTTAGACAAGTTAACCGCAAGTGCGAAAACACCGATGATGCATTCAAAAATTTCAGAATTGAAGATTGAAAATGCTCAGCGCAGAGAGGAACCAAACAAATAATCAATTAATAATAAGAAGAATAAATTAAAAATCTTGTGCAAATACAAAATATAATGATAACTAATATTTATTTTGATTGGGGTGATACGTTGGCATATCCACATATGAAGAATCAATTTATAAAAAATAAAAATGCAAATGGTGTTTTGTATCCTGATGCATTGGATATTCTACAATATTTACATAAAAAATATAAAATTGGGATAATAACTAATTCGAAACATTCCAAAAAAGGGTTTATAGATGCATTAAAAAAATCAAATTTGATTCAATATTTTAGAGGCGAAATTGTATTTTCTAATGAAGTGTGTAAAAAACCTTGTAAAAGTATATTCTTACAAGCTTTACAAAAAGATAATATTATTCCATGCAATGCTATTATGATTGGAAATGAATATCAAAATGATATTATTGGAGCAAGAAAATGTGGTATAAATACTTTATATGTGAATAGAGATGGATTTGGAGATATTTCTAATTTGTGGGAGTTATATTACTATCTGTGAAACAAATCTGTGAACCAACCTGTATGTAAATATGAAACGTGATAAGAAGAAAAGAAATAGAAATAAAATATAAACGCATAACGTAATTTATATTTTATATATACTTACACTTACGACTTACTTACAAGAAAAATCATAATTAATGACATTATATAAACCTAAATTTAAAACTGTCCATTTCTACACAACCAAATATGTAGCGAATCTCACGCGCGCATTGAGTCAGATGTTTTTGCGCGACCTAAAAATTATGACGTCAGGTATTACATGTGACCAGATTGTTCATACCTCCGATATTATACGCAACCGTGAAAAACCAAACGAATTAATGTTCATTTTAATACCACAGATACTTGTTCCCGATTCAAAATCATTACCTGATCCACATAAGTACTGTATATATCAATTAGAACAACTTAATGATAAAAATAAAATTACAGGCGATGGCGGCGTCATGGTAAAAACTGTGTTTGATTCCGTAATGACGGAGTTAATACAAAATAGTGTTGCCTCATATGACTACAGTGCCATAAATGTAAACTATTATCCGACGAAACTACAGCAGTTTATCAAAATTTTAGTTCCGCCTATTTATATTTATAATCAAGTTCAGCAAATTGGCATGATGATGCCTGATGTGTCTCCAATTGATATTCTATTTTATGGAGGCATAAATGATCGACGAGAATGCATTTTGAAAAATATCACGGGCCGGTTACAAAAGGATTGCGGTGCCAGGGTTACGATCGTAAACCGTGTTTTCGGAGACGAACTTCTAAAGTTGATTGCAAATGCGCGAGTTGTATTGAATATACATTATTATACAAACAGCATCTTGGAAACGGACCGTATACACACAGCACTTCAATTTGAAAATGTAATAGTGGTCAGCGAATACCCTACACAGCGCGACGAGTTTTTACCCGTATACAAAGCGCATCCAAGAGTTTTATTTTGCGACGAAATCATTGATATAGTCGATAACACTCTAACCGAACAATTAATACAAACATGTATCTTGGCGCTTTCGAGCGCGAAGATAAAGAATAATATAAATAATAAGATAAGTAACAATAACAATGGTAACAATGGTAACAATGGTAACAATGGTAACAATGGTAACAATGTTAATATAAACTCGATTTGTGCAAAAACGCTAACAACTCAACTCTTCAACTCTATTTAACATTTAACAACTGCTTTGAATGTTTATGATTGAAACAACTCGAGAATATCAGTGTGTTTAAATATCGTCTTGTTCGTAATGCTTGGATAACTCTTTATTTTAAGCAAACTGATAAATGTGACGCTGTTTAAAATGTTTACCCATTCGTCCGTGGAGGATAAATAAGTGTGACTGTTTTTTATAATAATGAACAGGTTTTCGGATATTTCGTCCATTTCGTTTGTTTTACCGGGCGTTTTGAGAAACTCGCGAATCATTTTTTGAAGGTCGAGAACCAGCTCAACCACTTGGTCGGATGAAACAATCCCTTCCTTCATGAGGTTTACTACAAACAGCGACATGGCCTTTCGCTTATCGTTCGTTTTGTTCATTTCACAAAATCGGTCATAATCCTTCTTGGGGTCTACATATTCAATGGAACGAAACAGTTCCAGAAAATCATTCAAGTTTGCATCAAAAATGGTGCGAAACATATCATGCTGCTGCAATAAATCCTTGAATAATCGCGCATACACCTCGGAATAAAACTGGTTTGAACTTGCTGTATTGAAAATTGAATTGCCAATCTTCAACATGCTTTCTTCGCTTGCGTTGTCTGCAATCAAATCGGAAATGTTTTTCAGAATGGTATCGCGAACATCCGTATAATTATCGGCAGTTAAACGGTTAAGATTGGACCGAATCGTATTAATATGCGATTCTATTCCCTGCGTCCTAACGAGCTCGGTCGCCTGGAACGCGCGAATGGATTCCCAATCGTCATCGGTTATTTGCTGGTCGGGGCGCTTTAATCCGCCACGGCGGTCGGAAGATTGTCCCGATGCAGCGGTGGTTGCAGTAATAGGACATCCCGCTTTACTTTTTGGAAATATGGGAGTTTTTACATAGGTTGGTGCACCCACCTGGTCCGCGAGACTGGATACTAAAGCCAGGGTAGCGGGTGGGATCGTATATTCAAATCCATTATACGTAATACGCTCAAAATCCGACAAGGTGTACTGGGCCGTAATCTGAGCAGGTTTGTATGCTGCTGCAATCGTAGTCATTGATTGTATTATGTTGTGTTCGGTTGTGTGATGGTGGTATGTAGGTGTATATATCTGCATATATTTATATTTATATTGTATATTATAATATAATTATTTGAATAATCCATAATCCGTTTATTCATTCAATTCATTTCTTATTATTTCGTTATTTTTCGTCAAATAATTGAATTACATTTTTTTATAAAAAATAAAAAGTATATTTAGGAGGATAAAATAATCTTAATTAATAAAATTGAGATAAACGCAACGTCGCATACATAGTAACAATAAGCCAGACGCAATACTAATACCGAGTTCAGAGACAACAAACCAAATCAAATCACACCAAATCACAATCAAAATCAATTACAATTATTAAATATGATCAACGGTAAAAGAGAGCGAAACGCTGTAGCGGCTGCAACTGCAACTGCAACTGCGGCAACAAAGGGTGCAACTATAGGAGGCAACAAGAGCGGTGGTGATGCAACAAGCGGCGCCGGTGCAGGTGCCGCCCCAAAAATGGATTACGGTGCGTATGTATCAAAATTTTCAACACAAAAGGGGGAGCGGTTCTCGCATACTCGCATTCCCGACAGGACGCTGAGTATCGGAGGAGCGTTCATGATTCCAAAATCTGAGCTGCCCGCATTCTATGAACGATACTATCAGCACGTGTTTGTTGACAAGAAGCAGGAATACCTCACAGAAAAACAGCAGCAGGATACAAATGGTCCCTGTCTTATAGACTTCGACTTCAAATATGCGGCTGATGTGGAGGAGCGACGACACGAGAAGAGTCACGTCGTTGATATGGTATCGGCATACATGGATGTGCTGAACAAGGTGTATGATTTCCCATCCGACGATGCTGAAATCCCGTTCTATGTATTTGAAAAGTCATCTGTTAACATGCAGCCCGACATTACAAAAGACGGAATTCACATGATCATCGGGATGAAAATGGAACGCGCAGTTCAGCTGCTTCTTCGTGAAGAGCTGTTGCACGAACTTCCGGAAATATGGAACGACTTGCCTCTTACAAACACATGGGAACAGGTTTATGATGAGGGTATAGTAAAGGGTCATACCAATTGGCAGCTGTATGGATCCAGGAAACCGAACCACAAGTCTTACGAGCTGAAATACATCTTCACGATGACGCGGAGCTCGGGCGAGTGGCACTGTCGCGAAACTCGTTCAACCGAGTTCGATTTGGAACACAACTTTTGCAAGTTAACCGCTCAGTATGAGGGACATTGTGAATTTTCAGTTCTCACGACGTCGAAAGATACCGACGGTCCGGCTACTGCCGAACTGATGAAACGGTTAGACGCAATACGATCATCTCTTACGCATGCGCAGTCGGCCGCTGCGCGAAAGCGAGTCGCGGGAGCCGGCAGTGGCGGTGGCGGTGCGGGGGGTGGAATTATAATGCACTTGGACAATGAGCCGGTGGGTGGAGCGCAGCGAACCGTTGCGTGGGCAATCCACGAAATCAAAACTCCGCGTGACTTGCGCGATGCTACCGACCAAATGTTGGCATCACTCGATGCGAAAGAGTACGAACTTCGCGAAACGCACGAGTATGTCATGACGTTGCCGGCACAGTATTATGAAGATTATTCAAAGTGGTTGCACGTCGGGTTTGCACTGAATAATACGAGTCCGCGCCTGTTCTTGTCATGGATGCTGTTCAGTGCGCAGTGGACGCGATTCTCGTTTGCTGATATACCGAAACACCTGGCAATGTGGCGCGGATTTTCGTATAATCCAATCGGTCTCACGAATCGGTCCATCCGTTACTGGTCGCGGCGCGATGCGCAGGACCAATACAATTCTGTGCACGAACGGTCGATCGACCATTATATCGAAGAGACTATCCGCACGGACCAATCCACCGATTTCGATTTGGCGATGGTAGTTTACCACGTGTTCAAGGAGCAATTCGTGTGTGCCAGTGTCGGGAAAAACATTTGGTACGAGTTCGTTAATCATCGTTGGTCTGAGTGCGACGAAGGCAATACGCTGCGGCTCATGATTTCACGCGACATCTACCGAATCTATTACAGGAAGTTGCAGCTGCTCATGGACGAATTGAGGCGATACGAAACGGGATCCGAACAATTCGTTCACATTAAGAAGCTGACCGAGAAAATCACCGCCATCAACGTGAAGCTCA
>Ga0214919_10001919_pt1 | contig 33365 bp, 31 predicted proteins | sample LL1503_MetaG_FD_177994 | JGI IMG/M metagenome (GOLD analysis project Ga0214919, IMG submission 177994) | Freshwater microbial communities from Lake Lanier, Atlanta, Georgia, United States - LL-1503 | ecosystem: Environmental > Aquatic > Freshwater > Lake | place: USA: Georgia | collected... | reverse complement strand
TATTTAAATCCTGCTACTACGGGTTTTCCAAATCCCAGAAAACATAACAATCAACGATGTAATCAACGAATCGACAGTGCTTTTTTGATCATCAAACCAACTCACAGTCCTGTTGAGAGTACCCAATAAAATGGGTCTTAATAATTGGGGGTCAATTTCAGTTTTAAGCGCACCCTCATTTTGTGCTTCTACTATAAGAGCTTGCCAAAAATCACTGTACTCATTGCGCATTGCCCTGATGGCCCGGTCCACCTTTGGGGGAAGTGTAATGCGTGAGTGTGCATTGGTTGATGTGAAAGGTTTATTGGAATGAAGCGCTAACAAATGACCTTTTATGGCAGCATCTATACGCCGTCTAATTGATGCATTTTTAGGTAACGCATTGATTTCTTGAGTGACCGATTGAAAAATACAAAGCATGGCTTTTTCAATAATCGTTTCGTATATTTTTTCTTTCGATTTGAAATGGTAATAAACGGTAGAAGACCGTATGCCTGCCCGATCGGCGATTTCACGCAAACCTGATTCAGCATATCCTTTTGTTGAAAATAAAAAAGCTGCTTGTAACAAAATAGCCTCGTATGCACCAGAGACTTTTTCAATGGTTGAACTTTGAGGTTTGGCAACTATTTTAGAAGATATTTTTTTCTTGAATTTTGACGTAAGCATCATCAAATTATTTCTATAGACGGTTTTTACTAAGCGATGATTTTATTTTTAAAATACATTTCTATTTGCTGCGTTGTGTATCCCCATTCTAATAAAATATCACGGGTATGCTGACCTGGAGATGGTGGCGGCAAATCTAATTTTGTTGGTGTTCGACTAAATCTTGGTGCTGGTGCGGGCTGCACGACACCGTGGGACTCTACGAAAACCTGTCGCGCTTTGATGTGCGGATGGCTTTGAGCCTCATCCACGTTTAATACAGGTGCAAAGCATGTGTCAGAGCCTTCAAGCAATTGAGTCCATTCATCACGCGTTCGAGAGCCAATGATTGTCTCAAGCCGTTGCGCCATGAGTGGCCAACTGGCAGGGTCGTCGCGGCGACCATCAAACTCTTGATTCAAACCGGTACGCTCAAGCAATTCTTGATAGAAACGTTCTTCAACAGCACCAATGGAGATGTATTGTTGATCTAAGGTTTTGTAAACGCCATACCAAGGCTTGCCTCCGGCCACTAAATTTCTGCCCCTTTCTCTGGACCAATCATTTCTTGCCATCATGCCAAATACCGATGTCATTAAATGAGCTGATCCATCAACGATGGATGAATCTACAACTTGTCCGATACCGCTTTTTTGTGATTCATTCAAAGCGCAAGCAACGCCAAACGCCAAATAAAGTGCGCCACCGCCAAAATCACCGACCAAGTTCATGGGGGCTACAGGCGGACCATTTCTGGTGCCAATTGAATCTAACACGCCAGTGAGCGAGATGTAATTGATGTCGTGACCGGCGGCTTGAGCCAGTGGGCCATCTTGCCCCCAACCCGTCATTCGGCCATAAACCAATTGAGGATTGATGGCAAGGCATGCATCAGGTGCAAGCCCCATTCGCTCGGCTACACCTGGTCTGAAGCCTTCTACAAAAATATCTGCGTCTTCAATGAGTTTTTTAACGGTTCTGTCGCAGTAAGCATAAACGACAATCTGGTCTATGCTTGATTTCCGCCATATTCTGCTCAACAGCACCTTGAACAAGGTCCTCCAACGGTTTCACTATCCGCTGGAAGTGATGCTCACCTGTGTGCGCTGGTATGTGGCCTACCCACTGAGCCTTCGGCACATCGAGGAGATGATGCACGAGCGTGGTGTTTTTGTTGACCACGCCACAGTGCACCGCTGGGCAATCAAGATGTTGCCGGTGCTGGTCACCGAAAATTTCTTCTAGGCACAAAATATCGTAATCGGACATATCCAATACTGTCTCTACAATTCGCTTAAGGTTCACAAAGCCGTCAATTCTCCGATCCCACTGAATGTTGCGATCACCAGTGCTTGTATGTTGTCAGCCGCAATAATGATTTCAACGAATAATTGGCAATCAGTTAAATAAAGTCTAAGTTTCCTGTTCCATATGACAGGCAACCCAATGTCCATCAGAGCGTTGAAGTAGTTGTGGCTCCTCTATAATGCACCGATCAAAAGCGAACTGACAGCGTGTATGAAAGCGGCACCCACTAGGCGGGTTAATTGGGCTCGGTACATCCCCCCTTAAGATGATACGGTTGCGTGCAAATCCTGGCTGTACTGACGGCACAGCCGACAAAAGTGCACGTGTGTAGGGATGTGTGGGTGCACCAAAGATAAAAGCCTTAGGTCCAATCTCTACTATCTGTCCCAGATACATCACTGCTACACGGTGTGTCATGTGTTCAACGATGGCAAGATCGTGGCTGATAAAAAGAAGAGCCAGTCCAAACTCGCGTTGAAGGTCCTGAAGTAGATTAACTATCTGCGCTTTTACAGAAACGTCAAGTGCTGAAACTGCTTCGTCACAAACCAACAAGTCAGGCTCGGCAGCAAGAGCCCGTGCAATTGCAATACGCTGTCGTTGACCGCCAGAGAACTCGTGTGGGTAGCGACCACCAGCGTCTTTGGGTAGTCGAACAACATCAATCAGACGTTCGATACGAGATGTGACCTCGCTACTTATTTTTGCTAGGCCGAAATTGCGCATGGGTTCAGCAAGCAACTCGTGCACCTTCATCCTAGGATTTAAACTTGAAAACGGATCCTGAAAAATGACCTGTATCTGTCGACGGATCTTATGCAAATCGACGGCTGGCAAATCATCAATGCGTTGCCCATCGAGTATCACCTGACCTTCAGTAAGATTGAAAAGGCGTAATATGGCTCGTCCAACTGTTGACTTTCCACAACCGGACTCGCCAACAAGTGCAAGTGTTTCTGAGCGATTAATATGGAAAGACACGCCATCGACTGCATGGATCCATTCGGTCGGCTTACCTAATAGACCATCTGAGACCGCAAAGTGTTTTTTAATATTTTGGACCTGAAGCAACGGCGTGCTCATAATTGACCTGTCTCCCGAGGTGCATGGTGGCACGCTGCAAAGTGGCCCTTTGCCTTGAGCTCAAGTCCGGGAGAAACCTGCCGACAAATGTCAGTTGCTGCATTGCATCGATCAGCAAAGATGCAACCTTCTATCTGTTCAGTTAACTGAGGTACCAACCCAGGAATCTCAACGAGTCGTCCTGCAACACCATCATTTCCACGACCAAGGCGTGGGACTGCATCTATAAGGCCACGTGTATAAGGATGGCGAGGTATTCGGAACAGGTTTTCAACTGATGCTTCTTCCACCTTTCGACCAGCATACATGACTACCACTCGCTCGGCGACCTCAGCAACAACTCCGAGGTCATGGGAGATGAGAATGATGGCCGCTCCCGTGCGTCGCTTTAAGTCGAGCATCAGATCAAGGATCTGCGCCTGAATAGTTACATCGAGCGCTGTTGTTGGCTCATCAGCAATTAGAAGCTTGGGATTGCTAGCAAGCGCCATTGCAATCATGACGCGCTGACGCATACCACCAGACATTTGATGAGGATAGTCCCGTAAACGACGACGTGACTCCGAAATACCAACGAGAGAAAGCATTTCCTCTGCTCTCTTTTCAGCAGCTTTACCATGAAGGCCCTGATGTAACTTCAGTGTCTCTCGAACTTGCCAGCCAATGGTCAGAACTGGGTTGAGGCTCGACATGGGCTCCTGGAAAATCATAGAGATTTCGTTACCGCGAATTGCACGCATTTCTCGATCGCTAAGACTTAGTATTTCTAGACCCTTAAATCGAATAGAGCCAGCAATGCGGGCAGGTGGATCGGGAATAAGTCGCAATATCGACAAAGACGTGACTGACTTTCCACAGCCCGACTCCCCAACTATCGCTAGTGTCTCCCCCTCATCGACATGAAACGATACACCGTCTACAGCGCGATTAATTCCATTAGGTGTTCTGAAATGGATTTGGAGACGATCTACCTCGAGCAGTGCCATAGTCATATCCTCTTTGCCATGCGGGGATCAAGAGCATCTCGAAGACCGTCGCCAAGCATATTGACTGCAAGTACCGTTATTGAAAGAAACACCGCTGGAAAAAACACGATATAAGGTTTGACCTGCCATAACGCCCGTCCGTCTGACATGATATTTCCCCAAGATGGAATGTTTGAGGGCGTGCCAGCACCTATAAAAGATAGGATCGACTCCACAATCATGGCGCTGGCACAGATAAAGGTCGCTTGAACAGTCAATGGCGCCAACGTGTTGGGCAAAATGTGTCGCAGGATGACCATTGGCGTTTTAGTGCCTGCGACGATGGCTCCATCAATGAAGGGCTGCTCACGCAACGTTAGTACGATGCCGCGTACCAATCGAGAAACGCGTGGAATTTCTGCTATCGTAATTGCAATGATTACGTTGTTAACACTGCCACGAGTAACAGCCATAAGGGCAATCGCAACAAGTATCGGTGGGATAGACATCATGCCGTCCATGATGCGCATTAAGGTGTTGTCAATCCATTGTAAAAAACCAGCAACGAGACCAATTGCAAGCCCTATAAAAGATGCAAGTGCTGCAACACAGAAGCCAACTGTTAGCGAAACACGGGCACCATAAAGAACTCGTGAATAAAGGTCTCGGCCTAGTGGGTCCGTTCCAAACCAATTTTCTATCGATGGAGCGCGAGTACGTCGCGCTGGAGCTACAGCAGTCGGATCAAGTGTGCCAAGGTATGGAGCAAAGACAGACATTAATACGAGCAACAGTAGCAAACCACCACCAATCACAATCGTTGGATGATTAAGAACGAAGGTGACAAAGCGACCATGAACTTTGTGTGGCTTCAGCACGTCCGACAGCATCGTTGCAGCAACAACTTCTTGCGATCCTGTATCAAAGCTTTTGAGTTGATCGTTCAATAGCGGATCCTCGGGTCAATAAATATGTACAAAATATCAATACCAAGATTAACCAGTACGTATGTCAAACTGAACATCAATACGACACCCTGAATGACAGGGAAGTCGCGCCGAAGTATCGCTTCGACTATAAGCCGGCCGAGGCCAGGAACTGCAAAAACGCTCTCTGTAACCACCGCTCCACCTATAAGTAGCGCGAACCCGATTCCGATTACTGTGACGATTGGAACTGCTGCATTCTTGAGAGCATGAATGAAAAGGATACTCCCAAGACCAAGTCCCTTGGCTTTGGCTGTCCTCACATAATCTTGCTGCAGTACTTCAAGCATTGAGGCACGAGTGATGCGTGTGATGAGGGCTATGTATACAAATCCAAGAGACACAGTTGGCAGTATGAGGTTTCTGAACCAAGGCCATACACCTGTTGAAAGAGACGTATAGCCTTGCACAGGCAGCCAATCGAGCTCTAATGCAAAGATATATGCTAATGCATACCCAACCACGAAGCCTGGTACTGAGAAACCGAAAACAGCGATCACCATGATGAGTCTGTCGATCCAAGTTCCGACTCGCCAAGCTGCAGTAACACCAAGTGGAACTGCAGTTAAGACAGCAAGTGTTAAGGTAAGAGTCATCAGCGACAAAGTTGGTTCTATGCGCTGCGCGATCATTTCTGTTACCGGTAGACTTGTAAATAATGAGGTGCCTAGGTCAGCATGTGCTAGACGCCACAACCAGTCGCCAAATTGTGTAAAGAATGGTCTGTCGAGGCCAAGACGTATGCGCACGCGTTCGATGTCGTCCGGTGGTGCTTGATCACCCGCGATAAGTGCTGCTGGATCGCCAGGTGCAAAAAACAAAAGGCTAAATACGAATAAAGCAACTACCGCCATCACTGGGATTGCAGCAAGAACTCGTCGCAAAATATATTTCAGCAATCCGGCAACCTTGAAGGGCTCACCATTGGTGGCCATCGCTCGTTCCAGCGATGGATGGTTTCCAATTCAGCTGCAACTTTCAAAATCCGTTTTTCGGCAAACCAAGGACCTACGATTTGTAGACCCACGGGCAGCCCACTTTTAGTAAAGCCAGCTGGCACGGATGCAGCAGGATGACCCGTTAGATTAAAAGGGTAGAGCGGTGCAGCGTGCTCAGCGTACATTGCAGATTCAACAGAGCCATCGGCATCAATCTTAGTCGGAGGGGCAGTCATTGTTGGTGTAAGCAATAAATCAAAACGTTCGAATAGCCGCTGTACTGAACGGAAAAGAAGCGTACGACTGTCTTGTGCTTTTTGTAACTCAACAGCAGAATAACGTGCTCCGCGGTCAATACTCTTTCTCATAGATGATGTCAGCTTGTCACCCCACTTAGCGGCAAATGAAGACAACCTCGTTGCGTGAGCCGTAGTAGCGATAACCACGTAGGTTTCATAGATGTCATTGAAACTTGCAGGGGAAATAGTTTCGATGTCATGCCCTTCGCGCTGTAAAGAAGCCGCCATTTTTCCATTCAATTGAGCTACTTCTGGATCAGTGCGATAGCGACCGAAATGTTCGATCCATCCAATACGATACTTTGACTTTGGTGCACTTTCAGAATGGTCAAGCGGCACACCCAGCGTGTAGGGATCATCTGAGTGTGGGCCTGCCAGAACAGATAGGAACAGTGCAAGGTCAGCAGTCGTGCGAGCCATTGGCCCCACGAAAGCAAAGTTTCCAAATCCATCGGGAAATGTTTCGAAAGGAATCCTACCCAGCGTCGCTTTAATACCAGTGACACCAGTATTGGAAGCAGGTGCGCGAATTGAACCGCCGCCATCGGTACCGATTGCAAGGGGTGCAACACCAGCAGCTAGTGCAGCACTTGCACCACCGCTAGAGCCACCAGGTGTGTAATCAAGATTCCAAGGATTGCGAGTAATACCGTAAGTTGGACTGTCGGTTAATATTCTGTGAGCAAACTCTGGTAGTGTAGTTTTACCAACGATTATGGCCCCAGCTGCCTTGATTCGTTGAACGACTACGGCATCTGAGTTCGCCACAAAATCTTTCATGGCAATAGACCCATTTCCAAGCGGGAGTCCAGCTATTGGAACATTATCTTTTACTGTAATGGGAACGCCATGCAACGGACCGAGTACTTCTCCTGACATAACTGCAGCTTCAGCAGATCGGGCCGCATCACGCGCTAAAGATGCCATTGGATAGGCAAAAAGATTAAGAGCTGGGTTGACCTTTTCCGCACGAGCAAGAACTGCTTCGGTGGCATCAACCGGTGAGACCTTGCGATTTCGAATTAGATGAGCTAACTCCGTGGCAGACAGGAAACAGATTTCATCAATTGTCATGACGGGGGGGCCGTACTTGTGTTATTTTACCGTCCTCATTAAATCCAAAGCCCTTTTTTTGTACGGCACTTAAGACATCACCAGTCCATTCGACTTGCCCTGGATCTGTACCACCAACCACCACAAGGAGTAGGCCTTCTTCATCGCTTACATTGCGAAAGCCGCGCATCACTGAAATAGGCACAGAGGCGACATCATAAGGACCAAGTATGACCTCATTCTCTGCATTGGAACCCCAGTGAATTGACCAGCGACCAGTAAGTGGAATGAAGACTTCTACTGTTCGATGATTGTGCAAACCAGTTCCTTTACCGGCAGCACACTTCACGATTGAAAGATGAAATCCTTCAACAGCAGTAATTGGAGGGACAACCTCGGCATCCTCCATCACACCGCCACCAATGATGCTGAAAATCTCGCGCTGGAACTCTGGTAAAACCGCATCAATGAGCGGTATCTTGCTTGGCACCAAGTCTTTGAAGAGGGCTACGCGTTTCAACATTTCTTCTTTAGTGACTTCTCGTATTGGAAGGGCCATGGCGCTATCTCCTTTGGTTAAGTAGATTGTTCACAAATAGAATTCGTATGTGAACAAGTTACTAGTTAAAAACTATCTGAATTAAATCAAAAGCTGCTTAGTTAAAAAATCTAGCGCTTCTCCATATTCCAATAGTTCAGAAACAGGTCATCTGTTACACCAACTACGTTGCTGCGATATGCGTTGGATACGTCGAACTGTCCTGCAGGTACATATGGAAGGAATGCCCATAGTCGCTTTTGGAAAGCATCGAAAGCAACCTTTCTACTCTGATCATTAGGTGCTGCTAGAAATTTTTGTCGTAAATTCTCTCCTGCAGCGTCGCAAGGGTAGCCGGGCCAACTGCGACCTTCGCAATTAAGATCCACAGAAACGTTTGTTAGTGGATGAAACCAAGAAGCACCAATCGCATAATAGGCAAATAAATGATAGCCTCCGTCGCCAATAGCTTTATTACGTTGGTTGATACGTTGAAGCATGCTTGGGAAATCAGTCATCTGAATTTCTACTTTGACTCCAGCCTCCTCCAAACGACGTGCAAGGATCTGGGTCATTGTGTTGATTGGCGGTAACTGTGGAGTGCCAAGGATAATAATTGTCTCTCCCTTATAGCCTGCTTGCGCAAGAAGAGCCTTTGCCTTTGCCACGTCGACTTTGCGATAGGGCTCAGAACCGACCTCAGTTCCATAGACTGTTCCGCAAACGCTATAGGAGTAACAGACAGACCATTTTCCATCATCACCAGCGACAGCAGGCATCATATCCTTCTGGTCAATTAGCAGTGCAATAGCTTGGCGGGCACGCACATCATTGAATGGGGGTAACTGAAAGTTAAATCGCACGAATGATGTGGTCGGCAGAGCTCTTGCCTGTACAGTAATAGCTCGCTTTTTTAGAAAGGGAATTAGATCAGCACCAACGGTATCCAAAAAATCAATTTCACCGGTAGCCAATGCATTGGCTGCAGTCGTTGCATCCGGCATGATCGTCCATTCGACACGGTCAAATTTAACAACTCGTGCACCAGCAAGCCCGTTTGCAGGTTCAGTACGAGATGGATAGTCTGGATTACGTTCAAAAACAACCTTTGACCCTGAGCGGCGTTCTGCCGCTACGTAACGGAAAGGCCCGGAACCGATTGGATTAGTGAGTGCAACGTTGTCGGGACGTGTTGCATCCTCCTCGCGCATAATCGCGGCAATTGGAGCGCCTGGTCCAGCAAGCATGAATTCAACAAGACCAAATTTTTCTTTAAGTACTAACTTGAATGTCAGGTTATCCACTGCTGATATTGATGCGGTCCTTTGGTTAAGCGCCCCCCCAATTGACGTACCTTTCATCCAGCGGTTGATTGACGCTATGACGTCTTTCGTAGTGACTGGAGTGCCGTCGTGAAACTTTAGTCCAGAGCGCAAAGTAAATGTGTAGATTAAACCGTCTTTGCTAAGAGTTCTATTATCTAACATCATTGGTTGAGGGGCTAAGTTTTTGTCAAGCGCATAAAGAGTGTCGAAGACCATATGCGAATAAATACGAGAAATTAGATTGGCACCACGCGTCGGATCAAGCTCTGATATATCGGCACTGGGAACAACACGAAGTATCTTTTTGGAATCTTGGGCTGTGACTGTTAGTGCGAGTAGCAAGAAAAAAAGTACGGAAACCCATTTACTAAATGATTTCATCTTAATCATTCCTGATTTTAAAATTTGAATGTAGTTATATTAAATTATATTAAATATAGATGTCAAGTTGTTAAATAATTCACAAGCCAAAATCTCATAATCGAGTCGGTTAATGGTTCGGGAATACCCCCCGTTCTTTTATACAAGAGGCATAAGGGTTAACCTTGCTTAATCGAATGAAAGCCCCTGCTATGTGCTCATCAGCTCAAACATTAGCAATTACAAAGTTCTAAATAATTTGATTTTTCGCTCAGAGATTGACAACGATTTAAATTTGAAAGCTTTGAAATTTGTCTATAGGGTTGAAGTTCTTCAGTTGATATTTCAGGCGAAACTTTGACATAGACAACTGCTAATAAATCACCCCTCTCGGTTTTAGATATGAGTAAGCCTCTACCTTTGAGTTTCAATTTTTGACCGTTACGGGTGCCTGGAGGTATAGTTAAATACACAGACTCTTGAAGTGTTGGGATCTCAATTTGAATGCCGTTGACGCATTCCTAAGGCGTTAGTGCTAAGTCCATGTATAAATCACTACCAGATGCTCTAAAGAGTGTGTTTGGCTTTAGCTTCACTTTGAAGTAGAGGTCACCATTATTTCCACCATGCACACCGATTTCGCCTTGGGCCTGTGCTTTTTTTCTCTTCTTAGGCTTGGGAATTGGTGTCACAAACTCTGCACGCCGCCTGGATTCCAAGACTTGCTGGGTAGGCTGGCCATCGGAATCAAGCTCCCAATGCCTTTGCGGGCAGTCATAGGGCGAATTCAGGATTGGGTGATCAAAAAACGGGTTTGACATGCAATTAAGGGACGTTAAAAGAATTTGTTAGTCATTCTGCAATATTTTTGATTAAAAACACCACCCAACCCGAAATTGATTGCCAAGACTATCAATTGTTTGAGCAAAACAGAGTGCAAGCCTAGCGGATGGAACCAACCTACAAATCAGGGGGGTGGGGGTATGGTGGGGTGGAGTCTGGCAGGAAATTGAAGGGGTAGCCCCCTACGCAACTAAGAGCAGCATTGCCTCCCATGACCCCGACACTACATCCAATTCAATCGTTTGACATGCGATCTAGAAAATTTAAATTGCTTGTCGGCAATAGTGATTGATACAAGTGGGGGGCTTACTGTTTTTAGCGGGGGTGGGGGTAGTGTGGGTTCAGGGGAGGGCATAAATTTGGCGACTTGTCGTGTTGAAAGCTCTATGCGCAAGTTAGTTCAGTGACGGATTTAACTGAATGAGACTTGAAGTAGGGAATTGGGTGCAGAAATCACGAACAAGTGGCTACATGGTGGCTACATGAAGTATTTCCGCAGATGCTTGGAAAACAAAAAAGGGCATGTAAGCCCCGTGATTGTTGGCTCCTCGACCTGGGCTCGAACCAGGGACCTACGGATTAACAGAAAGCCAGGCTCCTCAAAAATTCATATAAATCAATGACTTACAGCGATAATTACGGAACGTGTAATATTTCGTGTAATTGAATGAAAATTGTAAATTACAATTTTTCCAGCACTCGCGTAGATTTTGCACTCAGCGCTGTCACTTTGCATGAGAAAAAGTTAGAGGGTTGGCTCGGGGCTCGAACCGAAAAAGGCAAAAGTTAAGCGCATGGCTTGGGGCTCGAATCAGATTCCGACGACACAATAAGCATCCACGCCGGGGACCAAGGCCAACAAGGCCTCAATGCCTGAAGGCGGAACGTATTTGCCCTTGCTGGTTTTGAACAAATTTTTCATCCGTCCCGTGAGCTTGAGTTTGCCCTGTGCATCGTCATCGCCGTGGGCAATGACCGGCAACAAACGGGCTCAGCACCAATTGGCTTTGTTCTGCATCGAGCAACATGGCTTAAATCCTCACCACCACGCGACCCCGCACCTGTCCGGCCATCAAGGCATGGGCTTTTTCTGCGGCGTGGTCCAAGTCCACTTCCTCGATCATGCTTTCGAGCTTGGCCATGTCCAGGTCTTGCGCCAAGCGCGCCCAAGCCTGCTGGCGCAGCGCCAAGGGGGCCATGACCGAGTCGATACCAATCAATCGCACGCCGCGCAAGATGAAAGGCATGACCGTGGTCGGCAGATCGAAGCCTTGTGCCAAACCACAAGCGGCGACCGCACCGCCATAACGGGTTTGCGCCAACGCATTGGCCAAGGTGTGGGAGCCTACAGCGTCCACCACGCCAGCCCAGCGTTCTTTTTCTAGCGGTTTGCCAGCGGCTGACAACTCGGCGCGGTCGATCAAACTTTGCGCGCCCAAGCTTTTCAAATAATTTTCTTCGTTGGTTTTGCCGGTAGCGACCACCACCTGATAGCCCAGTTTGGCCAGCAAGGCGATCGCCACGCTGCCGACGCCGCCGGTCGCACCCGTGACCAAAATCTCACCGCTGCCGGGCTTGACGCCTTGTTGCTCTAGCGCCATGACGCACAGCATGGCGGTGTAGCCCGCGGTGCCAATCGCCATGGCTTGACGTGGTGTGAAAGCGGCGGGCAGTTTCACCAACCAGTCGCCCTTGAGTTTGGCTTGTTCGGCCAGACAACCCCAATGGGTTTCACCCACCCCCCAGCCGTTGTGCACAAAGGCGTCGCCAGATTTCCAATGGGGGTGGCTCGAAGAAATAACCGTGCCCGCGCCGTCAATGCCCGCCACCATGGGCCACTGGCGAACAACTGGTCTTTTGTTGGTGATGGCCAAGCCATCTTTGTAGTTTAGTGTGGAGTAGGCCACCCGCACATGGACGTCGCCTTCAGGCAATTGGCTTTCGTCCACTGGTTCGACAGACGCATTGAATTGGGGTTCTTTGTCGAGTAAGAGTGCACGGAACATGGTTATCCTTGAGTTTGTCTATGGGAAAACATGAATTCTGGAGAAATTCAGAATTATAATTTACAAAAAAGCACGGTCGCTCGCAAATTTTTGCGCGGTGTTAAAGCACTGCCCCGCCAAGGCCTCTTTCCAGCGCAAGGCACAAAGGCACCATTTATCGCCATGCTTTAGTCCTTTGAATCTGTATTCGGGTCGTGGTGTTACCAAGTCGTTACCTTGCTTGAGGCTGAAATCCAAAAATGCCTGCGTGATGCGGGCGCAAACAACATGACTGCCATATGGTCCTGACTGTCAGTCTTGCAGCAGCCGTCTCTGAAATATCCCGTAAGCGGGTCATATGAGCAGGGAAGTAATTCTGAGCCCAATACATTGAGTATTTGCTCATTCATGGCCAAGCACTTTCTTGATCAAAAATGCCATCAAACCCTCTGAAGCTTCTTCAACTAAATCGAGAACGTGTTCAAAATTCTTCTCGTCACCGTAGTAGGGGTCAGGAATCACAGTGGCTTCGGATGTTTTTAGAAACTCTGCAAAACCACGTATTTTGTGTTGCAAGTGAGGAGGACATCGTTGCTCAAGTAAGGCGCGGTTGTCCCAATCCATGGTTATCAGCAAATCAAATTCTTCAAAATCGTCCTCATTGACAGCCCGAGCCCTTAAGTTGGAGAGGTCGTATCCGCGTTTCAAGGCATGCATTTGACTGCGCGAATCAGGAGGAGAGTTGGGGTGGTAGTTGTGCGTGCTAGTTAAGTTATAGCTAAGATATGTTTACACAGTAAAGGTTAAGAAACATTAATCAAAAATCATTTGTAGATGGATAATAATAGCTATTGAGTTGCCTTAATTCCTGCATCTCTAACAAGAGATTCATATTTTCGCATTTCTGCACGAATAAAATCAGCAAATTCATCTGGAGAGCTTCCGACAATTTCGTTACCAGAATCTATCAAACGATTTTTTATTGCGGGTTCGTTTAAGACAGAGTTTATAACCTTGTTTAAGTAAATTATCCTGTCTTTTGGAACCCCTGCAGGTGAAACAATTCCATACCAACCAATTGACTCATAACCAGGGATTGTTTCAGAAATAGTTTGAATATCAGGTAATAGGTTAGAGCGGCGAGTTGATGTGACACCAAGGGCTTTTATTTTCCCAGATCTTATGGCTGGAGCAACGCTCGAAACAGCATCAACAAGGGTCATTATTTGACCACCTATTAAATCTGTCATCGCTGGGGCATTACCTTTATAAGGTACATGTAAAAAACGGGTCCCAGTCCGATTCATTAAGAGTTCAAATGCTAAATGAGATGCTCCGCCCGTACCAGAACTTCCAAAAGTTATAAATTCCGGCTTGTTTTTTGCCAGTGTAATTAAGTCTGATATATTTTGAGCAGGTAGTGAATTGTTTGCAATTAATACAAGTTGATAATATGTTAATAATGAAATAGGTGCAAAGTCTTTAATTGTGTCAAAAGGAAGTTTGCTATATATGAATGGATTGGCTCCCATACTTTGATAAACCAAAGTAAGCGTATAGCCATCAGCTTGAGCATGAGCTCCATAATCCATCGCCAAACTACCACCAGCTCCACCACGGTTTTCTGTTATCACTGGTTGTCCAATTTTCTCAGAAAGTCCTACAGCTAGTATCCGTGCCATTTGATCTATTCCACCACCAGCCGCTGAAGGAATAATTAAACGAATTGGCTTATTTGGAAAACTTTGACTAAGTGCTAATCCAGCTTGAATTACTAATATTATGGTTAAAAATTTTTTAAAGTTAAACAGCATACCGTGTCCTTTCAGACATTCTTAAACACGAATTTATATTTAAAATAAATTAGGCGTTGTTTCATAAATTTCAAAGATTTAAAGGTTACCATGATCAATTAAATTTGACTAGAGTAGTTTTTGCATATGACTAAATTGTCTAGGACGTTTTTTTGAGGCAATTTAATTCATAATATATTCCATATGCAGCCAATTAAACGCAATATTCCTGAACAACCTGTTGTAGATCACCTGGCTAATTTCATTTATAAATTGAGTTTTCAGGATTTACCAAGTTCAGTAATTGATGCCATGAAACAAAGCCTTCTTGATTCGGTTGGTGTGGCTATACTTGGAGCAGATACGCCTCAAGCAAAGATGCTAGTAAGCGAAGTTATCTCTTGGGGAGGGGCTCCAGAGGCAACATTACTTGGTTCGAGTTGTATGGTTCCGTTACCAGCAGCTGGACTAGTGAGCGGACTTTTATGTCATAGCCTTGACTTTGATGACACGCACTTAAAGTCTATTGTTCATCCAAGCTCGTGCATTGTCCCTGCAATGTTAGGTCTCGCTGAGGTTTTGGGACTTACTGGAAGAGAAGCAGTAACCGTTGCTGTTATAGGTTATGAAATAATTGCACGACTTGGAATTGCTGCTTCGGGTCAGTTTCAAATAAGAGGAATACACGCCACATCAGTTTGTGGAGCTATCGCAGTTGCAGCTATGACCGCACGTGCTATGGGAGGTTCTGAGATTGATATAAAGAATGCAATTGGATGTGCGGCCAGTATGGCTTCTGGTATTTTGGAGCCAGCTCACGATGGAACATGGACGAAGCTTTTGCAAACTGGATGGGCTGTTCATGGAGGCTTTATATCAGGGCGTTTGGGTATCCGAGGTTTCTCCGCACCACACCGTGCACTCGATGGAGAGTTTGGCTTTTATGCATCTACAGTTGGTAACGATGTTGATTACTCAATACTAACTGCACCATTTTTTAAGAACTGGGAGACAGAGAATATTTCAATAAAACTCTACCCAACATGCCATCACATTCACGCATTTCTTGATGCAATTATTGAAGTTTTGCATATTCATCCACTAATTGCAAATAACATTTCATATATCGAGTTAACTGTTGGAGCTCCACAATCAAGAATTATATGTGAGCCTTGGCAAGAAAAAATAACACCAAAATCTGGTCATGCAGCAAGATTCAGCTTGCCTTACGCTGTAGCTGTTACTATTTTTGACGGTATGGTTAATATTAATCAGTACGATGAAAATTTACAACGTTATACTGATAAAAGTATAATTTCTTTAATGAAGTTAATTAGATATCAACCAGAACCCAATCCAGATTTCCCAAAGAAACTGGGGGGAAAGATTTCATTTTTTTTAAAAAATGGCGAAGTTATAGAGATTAGAAAAGAGAATTGTCGTGGAAGTGTTGAAGGGCAGGCTATTTCCGCAATTGACGTGAAAAATAAATTTAAAGATAACGCAGGATTTAAAATTGGCCAAAATAAATCAAATGAGATAATTGAATTCATTCAAAACTTTGAGAATAATAATCCTAAAAATTTAATTACTATGCTTAGTAATATATAAATAATTTTAAATTTAAGAGTTGCAGATTACCTACTTTCTTATAAAATTAGCTAAGCAAAGTTTTTCGTATTTTCCCGGCTTCATTCAGTTCAAATTCATTTACGAACACTATAAATTTTGGGTATGCATACTTACCGAGTTTTTTTCGAACGTGATCTTTAAGTTCGATTTGAAGTTGTTCCGTACCATGAGATTCAGATTTCCGCAACTGTACGAACGCTTTAGGCACATGTCCCCTTTCTAAATCTTCAAAAGCAATTACAGCTGCTTGCTGAACATCTGGATGATTCCGTAGACATTCCTCTATCTCACTAGCACCTATAGTAAATCCGGATGTGATTATTACGTCATTTGCGCGACCACGATAAACTAAATAGCCGTCATCATCCCAAAGCCCAAAATCTCCACTAAAAAGAGCTTTATTTGATTTAAATAATGCTATTCGACCTTGAATGCCTGCATTTAATCGAATACCTTCATCATCTAAGACCGCTACATCTGAACAAAATAAAGGCTTACCCATGGCTCCTGGGCGAGTTTGGTAATCTGGAAACGCATAATCAACAGCAACCATACCGATTTCGGTAGCTCCGTAGTGACCTCGTGCATAGGAACCAAAAACCTCTTCAATCTGTTCAGCTAAAGCAAGATCCATGGCCTCAGCAGTGTATCCAAGCTTAAGTATTTTTAATTTGTCACCAGAATGCGCTTGCAGTAGTTTTTTATATGCAGTTGGAGGACAGTGAAGAGCTGTAAATTTTTGATCTTGAATAGCTTTCAGAAATTTTTTCGGTTCAAATTTTCCAGCAATAATACCTGCAGCTGTACCTAACGACATTGGAACTAAAATTCCCCAACCAAAACCAGCTAAATACCCTGGTGTATAGCAAGTCATGTAGCGATCGTCTTGTTCTAATCCTAAAACAAATACACCAACAATAACTGTTAAATATGTGAATGCTTGGTGTTGTAATACCGTACGTTTTGGTATTCCAGTCGTGCCACTACTATAAGCATATATAGCTGGATCTTTGGCGGATGTCGATTCACATTCAAGTCGGTTATCGGTTACCGATTTTGACATCTCTATTAAATTTTCCAGAGTAAGTTTATTTCCGCTTTCATTCAATTCAGAAATATCATCTGCGGAGCTTGTTATTGTCATTATTGGTTTGGCATCATTAATTCTAGCAAAGAGTGCCTCACTTCCTAGTAAAGTGCTACAAGGAACAAAGATGGCTCCCAATCTAAAGGTTGCAAACATCACAGCAATAAAATCAAGGCTGGCGTCAAGTCTTACTGCAATACGGTCGCCGAATTTAACGCCTTGTGATTGCATTACACGTGCATATTGATTAGTAAGCGAGTGCAATTGACTAAAACTCATTTCAGTGCAATTACCGTTAGGTTGCATTACACGCGCAGCGATTGTATTTTCTAGTCCTGAGTCTATATGTCTATCAATGCATTCATGTGTAAGATTGAGTTGATTTGAGTTACCATCAAATAAAAGCCAACGATCAGACCAATTGAATTTTTTCTTAGCATCCTCATATGTTTTATATGGAAGTTTTTTCACTTTGAAGTTCCGGATGCAGCTATTGCAGCTTCTAAAATGAGTGATTCAATTTTTTCATCACTGTATCCTAATCTTCTAAGAACTGTTCTAGTATCTGTCCCAGGCGCTTCAGGTGCTCGTTGTAGGCGCGGTTGAATTGAGCTGAATTTGACTGGGAAGCGTTGCCAAGTATATTCTCCACCATCAACTTTAAGTGTTTGCGATCTTTCTTTAACGTAGGGATCAGCCACTACTTCAGAAGTATCCATTATTGGAGCTGCAGGAACCCCATTTTTTCTGAATAAATTTAACCATTCTTCTGTCGTTTGCTCACTAAATCGATGACGCAAGTTACCGTAAAGTTCATCCAAATTATCTAGTCTCTTTCTTTGAGTACTATATTTTGGCAAATCGAGATCTGGAAAACAAATCAAAAAACGAGACCACAGATTTTCGGAGCCTACAGTAATGACTAACTGAGAATCTTTTGTACGGAATACGCCAAAGGGTGCAAAGTCGCGATGGTATGCACCAAAAGTTGGAAATGGTTTTCCTGTGGCGTATGTAAAGCCAATTCGAGCAGGTAAAAGGGATAATAAACAATCGTGAAGAGGAACTTCAATGTTCTGACCTACGCCTGTAGTATCTCGTACTCGTAAAGCTAAGAGAATAGAAAGTACAGAATATACACTTGCTGACATATCAGCAGCAGGAAGCCCGGGCAGTGGAGGTGGTTCGCCAGGTATACCCGTCATAGACATTACCCCACTCATCGCTTCATGTATATAGTCAAATGACGGTAAATCTTGATAGGCACTTCCAAGTCGAAAGCCACTTATTGAGCAATAGATAATATCGTCTTTTAATTTTTGAATGCTGTCGTAATCTATACCAAGTCTTTTCACAACACCAGGGGCCATATTTTGTATCACAACATCAGATTGCTTAGCAAGATCAAAGAAAACCTGTCTACCATGATCTGATTTAAGATCTATCTGGATGTATTCCTTCTCTGTGTTCACGCACGCGAAATAAAAGCTCATACCACCGTTGCCTATAAAAGGGGCAGCTTTTCTCATTAGTTCACCGTCACCTATCGGTTCTACTTTTATAACAGTCGCACCTAATTGCCCCAAAAGTGAACCACAGAAGGGACCTGCTGCAACATGTGTTAAATCAAGAACGCGTATGCCACTCAAGGGGAGCGTAGCCGTTTGTTCCTTGTCAGATTTCGACATAAATTACAAATGACCGTAATGCTTTTTTCGTGATTTAATTGCAGCACTAGCTCCACCTTTTTGGCGGTCACGTACCATAACATTCTCACCAGGTTCATAACGAATGTTGCTTGCAAAAGCAAGCGTTTGCAAAGCCGCATCAAAGTTTGTTCCCATACCCATTGCATCAATTACAGTTCGATAATATGCTTTTTGCATAACAAGCGCATCAAAAGGCATCTTTAGGAGGTCATCAATTATTTCATTCGTTGTACTTTCCAATTCATCCATTGGCACAATCTCATTTATTAAACCCCAGTCATATGCTTTTTGAGCATTAAAGGGGCGAGAGGTTAGAGTAAATCTTTTCGCACGTTTTAATCCAATGTGAATTATGTAAGAACCTAGATCTCCTCCAAACCCATGGTAGGTGAAGCCTGGATGGCCAAATAGAGTGTCATCACTTGCAACTGCAATATCACATCCCATTAGAATATCCAGTGCAGATCCAAAACATCTATGATGAATCATGGCTACAGTTGGCTTTAGACAGTAGGCAACAACTTCAACTAATCCGTGCTTGCCCCAAAGTGTCCCATCTAAAGTTAATAGCCTCCTACGCATACTTGGTCTGCGTTTAGTATCATCACCTTCTCGAAAATAAAAGTTATATGCGTCATCAACGTCTTGACCCGAGCAAAATGCTTTTCCATTACCTCGAAAGACTATTACCTTCACCTCTTCATCTTGTTCACATTGCCATATTAAATCTCTTACACGTTTATACATGGCCATAGTCATTGCGTTGTAAACTTCAGGGCGATTAAAAATAATCGTAGCGACCCCGCTAGAACTTTTTTCAAACAAAATTGAATTCTCTTGATACGGTATTGTCATTTTCTTTCTTTCTTTACTCTGGTTTACTGATTTGGTTTCATCCCAATGGCTCGAGAGAGAGCTTCATATTTGTCAAGCTCTGATCGAATATAACGACCGAATTCTTCAGGTGTGCTTCCAACAATTTCGTTGCCAGTCTGTACGAGTACTTCTTTAACTGAAGGTTGATTCATCGCGGCAGCTATTTCGCGACTGAGATAGTTCACACGGTCAGGAGGTGTTCCGGATGGAGCTGCAATTCCTAGCCACCCAACCATTTCATAACTAGGGTATGTTTCTGCAATTGCTGGCACATTAGGTAAAAGTGAAGATCTATTTTTTGAACCTACACCCAATGCTTTTATCTTTCCATCTTTAATTAAAGGTGCTACTCCTGCAAGCGCGTCGACAATGACGTTAATTTGCCCTCCAAGTAAGTCGGCCATTGCAGGGGCATTACCTTTGTAAGGAATATGAAGGAACTTCGTACCAGTTTGATTCATGAAGAGTTCCATTGAGAGATGGGAAAGCCCCCCCATTCCTGAACCCCCAAATGAAAGACTATCAGGTTTTGCTTTGGCTAGACCAACAAGTTCTGCAACGTTTTTTACAGGTAGTGAATTATTGACAACCATAACCACCTGATATTTGACCATTAGTGATACAGGTGAAAAATCTTTTACAGTATCAAAAGGTAGCTTGAGATATAGATATGGATTTACCCCCATACTCTGAAAAACCATGGTTAGTGTGTGTCCATCAGGCTCAGCTTTGGCTCCCAAATCCATGCCGACAGTACCACCAGCGCCACCTCGATTTTCAATAACTACGGGTTGTCCAATCCTTTCTGATAGAGCTGCAGCCATAGTTCGAGTCATTCGGTCAGCGCCACCGCCTACGGCAACTGGAACTATTATTTTTATTGGTTTGCTTGGGAATGTTTGGGCGATTAATTGAGAACTTAACCCGATAAGGTTGAGTAGGAAAATAAACCTGAGAGTTAAATTAATTATCATTCAACTCAATTTAGATACATTTTAAAATTTGTATACGAGTAAAAACCCTTGCACTTATTAAATTATTTGACAGTATCGATCTGTAATAACAGAAAAGTTTGCTCATTAATAACCTATATAAATTAATAATATATAAGTAAAAAAACATAACATGTGATATTTCGTGTAATTGACCAAAAGTTGTATATTGCAACTGGATATGTGCTCGACAAGTTATTTTAGTTTTGACCTCGCAATTTTGAAACCAAAACTTCGATGACCCATTCTGGGCTCAAACCAATTATGGCTAAAAGTTTAACGGCATAAAAAATAAATTAGTAAAAATTATTTTTTAGCAGCTAATACCTCACGAGTGATATCAATAAATGATTTGAGTCCGGGGGTTTTGCGCTTGGGATTCCAAATAAAAAAGGCTGTTGGTTTAATCTTTGACCCCGTTAATGGAATAAAGGCTACCCCCTTCAATCCAGCCTTTTTGACCGCTTCCGGAACAATGGTAATACCAAATCCAGCAGCGACCATAGCTACTAACGTGAGAATCTGTCCGCTGAATTGACGTATACGTGGTTGAAAACCTGCCTCAGTGCACATGGCCATAACTTGGTCATGATATGCGTGTGAGGCATCCCTTGCAAATACCAATAAAGTTTCATCGCGAAGGGCGGTAAGTGATATTTTTTTTGATCCCGCCAAATGGTGATCCAAAGGAATACAAGCAACATAGTTTTCGAAGCAAACGGCCAAACTTTCTAGTCCAACCGGAGAGATGGGAGAGTTGATGAAGCCACCGTCAAGGTTCCCGCCCTTAACCAGCTCAAGTTGCCTTTGAGAAACAGTCTCAGTGAAAGCAACTTCAATATTTGGAAACTCAGAATTGAATCGTTTAATTACTTTACCTAATCCACGATATAACATTATTGCAGTAAAACCAATTTCAATTCGTCCTGTTAGTCCTGAAGCAATTGAGTTGGCAAACGCTACTGTATTCCTGGCTTGAAGGAGTATTTCCTTAGCTTTGATTAGCATTACTTCACCAACTGGCGTTAGGACAACATGTTTGCTATCACGCTCAAAAAGCTTAAGTCCCAGTTCTTTTTCAAGTCGTTTGATTGCCTTACTTAGTGGGGGCTGTGTAATGAATAGACGATGAGCAGCCCGTCCGAAATGAAGCTCCTCGGAGAGGACAACAAAAAATCTGATTAATTTAAAATCAAGTTCTGACTCTCTCATAACACCCCAAATATATAAAAAGATGCATACAAAATGAGCTGGATTACCAATATCAACGATTCTTAAGAAGAATCGTTAAAGTCAAACCAAGCACTGGACAAGCATATTTCAAGAGCCTTATGCTAGTGTTACAGAAATAAGGATTTTAAAGTGAAGATTGCTGAAAGATTTAACATTATCGATGTAGATACCCATATTATTGAGCCACCTGATCTGTGGACCTCTCGTGTATCCAAAAAATGGGGCGATCTGGTACCACATGTCAAACTTGATTCCCGAAATATTGAACGTTGGTATTTGGGTGAGGAGCGTCTTCCTGCTGTCGGGTCGGTTGCTCAAGCTGGCTGGAAAGACTACCCGCCAAGTTTTCCACCTACATTGGCCGAAGCAGACCCCGCCACGTGGATAGCAGGGGAGCGACTGAAGCGGATGGATGAGTTTGGAATTTATACACAAATTTTATACCCCAATTTACTGGGATTCCAGTGCGAGTCATTCATGCGTATGAAAGACCGCCAGCTTGGACTCGAATGCGTTAGTGCATATAACGATTTCCTCGCTGAATTTTGCAGCATCAATACGGAAAGACTTGTTCCAGTGATGTGGCTTCCTTTCTGGGACCTTGAAGCCTCAATTCGTGAGGTAAAACGTGCAGCCAAAATTGGGCATCGTGGAGTTATCTTTGGGAGTGATTTTTCTGCGGTTCAGTTACCATCAATTGGTGAGTCTCATTGGGATCCATTACTATCGGTTATTCAGGATTGTGATTTAACACTAAATTTTCATATTGGATTTGCTGCTAAGACAACAGAAGAGCAGCGAGCGTACCAAAAGAAAGTCGCACACGAGAAGCAAACTTTTGTAAAGGAAAGTACGTTGTTATTTATGGGAAATGCTCGAGCAATTGCCGATGTCGTTCTTTCTGGCGTTTGCGATCGATTCCCCCGCTTGAAATTCGTTTCAGTTGAAAGCGGTGCAAGTTGGCTTCCTTTCCTAATTGAATCGCTTGATTGGCAATGGAAAAACTCAGGCGCTGGTTTAGCCTACCCGCAGCGCTTGTTACCCAGTGAGTATTTTCGCAGGCAAGTTTTTGGATCTTTTTGGTTTGAGAGCGTTATGCTAAAGCAAACTTTAGAACTTTTTCCAGATAACATTATGTTTGAAACGGACTTCCCACACCCGACCAGTCTTTCTCCTGGGCCTGCATCTACTTCTGGATTGCCAAGCGACGTAATAGAGCAAAACCTTTCTGGACTGTCGGATGAAATATTGACAAAGGTTTTACATGGAAACGCAGCACGGCTATATCATCTCAATAGCTCAGCGCTTCGTAATACAGATCAGTGAGTTTAATTTTATTAAACAGCTCAAAAGTTTTAAGAACCACATGCCCAGTATCTATTACTTTGCATCTACTTTCATCGCCGTAGTTATTTATAAAACGAGGTATAACTGAAATGTCAATAGAAAAAAAAGTAAATGGGGAAAAAGAAAAGAAAACCGAGGCGATCTTGCAAAGAATTGTCAAAGACCGTGGTTTCGTTCGACTTTGGCCACAATTGTTAGCTGAACGCGATCCAGACTACATGGAGTGCATTCATAACATGACTATGCATCCGCTACATAACAGATCAAGTCTTCCTACTAAGGTTAAAGAGCTTATTTTGATTTCCTTAAATGCCTTTGACTACTATGAATTTGGATTTAGAGTTCACGTCCGTAGCGCGCTGAAATGTGGTGCTACTGAGGACGAAATATTGGAAGCACTAGAAGTGGTTGGAATACAAAAAATCCATGCATTGACCTCCATGCTACCCGTTCTTGTGGAGGAAATTGAGAAGTTTGAGCAGGATCTAAAAGGTATTGGAAAAGCAGATGAGTAGTGTGATTGATCTTCTTGATTATGGTTTAAAGTTACAGCCGTCTAATGTTTGTCTAGTTGACCGATTTCAAACCTATACACACTCTGAAGTTCAACTCGCCTCACATCGAATTGCTAACGCCATTCATTTGGAAGGTCTAGCGAAAGGCGCCCGCATTGGATTTTTTACACTTAACTGTACTCAGGCGATGATTGCAATGATTGGAACTTTTCGTGCAGGAGCGGTATGGCTACCAGTGCATCCCAAAAATATGCGAAAGGAAAATTTAGAATTTCTTGTCGAAAATAAATGTGAAATATTATTTTTTCATAGTCAAATGGCAGAAGATGCAATATTTTTTAAAAGTATGTCGCCGTTTATCAAAACCATCATCTGTTTGGATTCGTCGTATAACGAAATACCGTCTGTGATGGAATGGTCGGCGAATCACGATAGTCACTTTGATGGTAAAAATATAGGGCCTGATGAAATTGTTTGGGTAAAGGGAACGGGTGGAACGACAGGGCGTCCCAAAAGCGTTCTTGTTACCAATCGTTGTGCTAGCGCTTTATTTACGACCTTTAATTGGTGCCTACCTTTACCATCTGGTCATGTAACTTTAGTTGCGGCACCAGTTTCTCACGGCGCTGGTACATACTCCTTATGTGGTTTGTGCAATGGAGGCTCCATCGTTTTTATTGAGAAGCCCGAGCCTGGAGCCATCATCAAAGCATTAACAGAACATAAGATAACCACTGTGTTTTTGCCACCTACTGTAATTTATAAAATTTTGGCAATGCCAAATTTAGAAGTTCGAAAGTATCAATCTCTACGATATTTAATTTACTCAGCCGCACCGATGTCTCCTGAGCGCCTAGCGGATGCAATTAAGGTTTTTGGACCCGTATTGACCCAAATTTATGGCCAAACAGAGGCTCCTGCAATGCTTACCGTTTTACGACCCGAAGAACACATCGTATCTGATCAAGAATTACTAAAAAAACGATTATCTAGCTGTGGTCGTCCTACACCTTTTGTTAAGCTTGAAATAATGGATGACGATGGTCATATTCTTGGTGTTAATAAGCCAGGAGAAATTGTCGTTCGTGGAGAGCTAGTCATGAAGGGCTATCAAGATGATCCTGAAGAAACAGCGAAGGTATCTAAATTCGGTTGGCACCACACGGGTGATATTGGGTTAAAAGATGATGATGGTTATTTTTATATAGTTGATCGTAAGAAGGACATGATTATTAGCGGCGGTTTTAATATTTTCCCCAGTGAAATCGAACAAGTTTTGTTGAAACACAACGCGGTTTTAGATTGCGCAGTTATTGGCGCACCAGATGAGCAATGGGGTGAAGCTGTTACTGCAATTGTTGAACTAAAAGCGGGGTTTTTGGCAGAAATAAGTGAATTGCAAATGTTTTGTCGGGAATCGTTAGGCGGGATGAAAACACCAAAACATGTTGAGATCTGGCCTCAACTTCCTCGCAGCTCCGTAGGTAAAGTACTTCGAAAAGATATCAGGGAACATTTATGGAAAGATCAGGTGCGTCGTGTTTAGTTCAAAATAATTCAAATTAAGTGACAGGATTTTCCTTAGGGTTTATTCAGTCAATATATTAATTTGATAAATTGGGGGAAATTAGATGCAGTAATTTTATTTTAAACAATGCTAACTTTAAAAAAAAATAATTTTGAGAGAAGTAGAAAGAGATCGATTCAATTTATAGAAAAATAAGAGCTATTTAATTAATCAAAAAAGGAGCAAAGCATGAAAATTTCTTTGAGTTTATTATTTCAATTTTTTATTTCAGTCGCATTGTTGAATTCGTTTACAACTTTAGCGGCTGATGATCCCAATTACCCAACTAAAACTATACGAATGATTGTGCCATTTGCACCAGGCGGTGGCGCAGATTATTTCAGTCGTGTATTGGCAGAGAAATTATCCGTTCGCTTAGGACAATCAATCATTGTTGACAATCGTGGTGGTGCGGGTGGTTCTGTAGGTACTGAATTTGCTGCAAAAACTCAACCTGATGGATACACATTATTATTTGTTTCAAATGGTTACTCTGTTAGTCCTGCTGTATCAAAGGTATCGTATGACCCTATTAAGGACTTTTCCCCAGTTGCCAGAATTGTTGATACTTCAATGGTAATTGCGGCGCATCCATCGCTTCCAGTAACTGATTTAAAAAGTCTAGTCGCCTACACTAAAGAAAATCCTACTAAATTATCATTCGGCTCTAGTGGCATTGGTGGAATAGCACACCTTGCTACAGAAGAGTTTCTGCTGAGCGCGGGAATCAAAATGGTTCATATTCCTTATAAAGGAACTGGGCCAGCTAATACCGCTCTAATTGGTGGTGAAATACAAATTAATGTGGGTGATATTGGAGCAATTGTTCAGATGATAAAGGCTGGTCGAGTAAAGGCGCTAGCTGTTGGTAGTAAAAATCGTTCCAAATTGCTTCCTGCGGTTCCTTCAGCAACAGAAGCAGGCTACCCAGACTCAAAGTTTGGAATTTGGTATGGACTTCTAGTCCCTCGTGGCACGCCAGAAGCTGTGATTGCACGACTTAATCGCGAGGTGAATGCAATTCTTAGTACGTCAGAAGTTATTGAGATTTTTGCCTCACGTTTCGCCACTCCTGCTGGTGGTACAACTGAAGAGTTTGCAGGTAATATTAAGGCTGATTTTGATTTTTGGCGGAGTTTTTCGGAAAGAACTGGTCTTAAAGTTGATTAAATCATGTCAAAACTCTTTGCCAATAACTTTCAACACTTAAAAATAGTTTCACAATTACAGTATGGTTTTTAAAGTAATGATTCTTGGAATTTTAAAAGGATTAATTTGATGCGGGCAATTGATTTATTCGATTATGGACTTTCGCGTGAACCTAATCGCGTTTGCCTTATAGACAATCATTGTAAATTTTCACATAGTGAGGTATCTGTATTTACTCACAAGTTAGCTAATGCATTACGAAATGGCGGATTGATTCGTGGATCTAGAGTGGGTTTTTATAGTTCAAATTGTGCACTTACTTTTATTGCAATGCTCGCTGTATTTCGTGCTGGTTGTGTTTGGTTGCCTGTTCATCCGCGGAACTCCATTAATGAAAATTTAGAATTTCTTATTGAAAATTCTTGCGAGTTTCTTTTTTATCACTCAAGCACTTCTATAGATGCGGCCGAGTTTAAAAAAAATATCCCAACACTTAAGGGATTTAACTGTGTTGATGCTCTTGCTGAAGATGCACCTAATTTGGAGTCTATGGCAAATGGCTACTCTGATTATTTTTCTAGTGATGATCTTGGCGAAGATGACATTGCTTGGATAAAGTCTACAGGTGGCACTACAGGCCGTTCCAAAAGTGTCCTCATTTCCAACCGGTCATTAGTAACACTCATTTCTGCATTTCACTGGTGTATGCCACTACCCGATGGGCATGTAACTTTAGCTGCAACACCGCTTACACATGCGGCAGGAAATGTATCTTTATGTAGTGTTGCAAATGGCGGCACAATTGTATTTATAAATAAAGCTGATCCAGCATTGATCATTGATGCTATTGAGCGATATCGTATTTCAACGATGTTTCTGCCTCCAACGGTTATATATAACATGCTTGCTTTGCCAGAAATTAGGCGGTGTGATTTTTCTTCTTTGCGATATTTCATTTATTGTGCTGCACCAATGTCGGTTGATAAGATGCGAGAAGCTATCGACGTTTTTGGTCCAGTAATGTCTCAGGGGTGGGGCCTGGCGGAAGCTCCATTGCTTTGTACTTTTATGGGTCCAGATGATTATGCTAAGGCAAAAGATAAGCCACAGTTGTTAGCAAGTTGCGGGCGAGAGAGTCCTTTTGCTCATGTTGAAATTGTTGACGAACTTGGTACACCAATGCCCGATGGAGAAATTGGTGAACTTATTGTAAAAAGCAATCTCGTTATGAATGGTTATTTCAATCGACAAGAAGAAAACGAAAAAGCGTTGCGTAATGGAGCGCTTTATACTGGCGATGTAGGCTATCGTGATAGTGATGGCTTTTACTATATAGTTGATCGTAATAAGGATTTGATTATTAGTGGCGGTTTTAATATCTATCCAAGTGAAATTGAACAGGTTCTTTGGAGTCATCCAGCAGTCTTGGATTGTGCTGTCATTGGTGTGCCGGATAGTAACTGGGGAGAAGCAGTAAAAGCCATTGTTCAGCTTAAACCTAATCATATTGTTACAGACGAAGAGTTGCGCAATTTTTGTCGTAAGTCCCTCGCAGTTTTTAAAGCTCCTAAAACAGTAGAGATTTGGGATGATTTACCTAGAAGCATGCTAGGTAAAGTTTTGAAGAGAGAAATTCGTGATAAGTTTTGGCAAGGTGAAGCAAGAAGAATTTAGGTTTTTTATCATTTTAGACGATAACTATAGGAATCAAAGATGGAATCAGAAATTGTTGAAACTAGGTTTTCTAACTACCCTGAGGCAGTCATGTTGCGTATGAATAGACCAGAAAAGAGAAATTCTTTGCGATCCAAAGATTTAGAAATTTTAGGAAATAGACTAGGTGCTCTTTCACACGATCCAAATACCAAAGTTATTTTTTTAACGGGTACTGGAGATGCATTTACCTCAGGTCAAGATATTAATGAAATAAATGCAATGAGTGGCTCAGATTTAGCCGCCTTATTTGAGAGAGATATTGATATTCTGACTCGCATTGTCACTATGCCGAAAATAGTAATTTCTGCGGTGAATGGTGCATCTGCTGGAATGGGTAACCATTTTGCAATTTGTTCTGATATTTGTGTAGTAAAAAAAGGAGTTAACTTTCATTTTACTGGGGCTGCCAAGGCAATTCCTGCGCTTCTTTTGGGAACTTCGCTTTTGCCGATGACAGTCGGCCTTAAACGAGCAAAAGCTATTTATTTACGAGGCGGGCAATACCCTGCTGAACAAGCTTTAGCGGATGGTTTTTGTAATGATGTGATTAAAGAGTCAGATTGGGATGCTGGCTTAGAAAAACTGGCTGCTGAATTTACTTCTCGTTCTTCGCAGACTATGGCGCACAACAAGTTTCAATTGAATCAAGGTGTATTTCAAATGCTAGGTTCAGTTAAGCTTTCAGGATTAGCTGGTGCAGGTTATCTTTCGGAAGTATCAACTGTACCAACTGGACGATTAAAATAAAAAGGAATTTATATGCGGATACTTATTTATTTTTTTTCTATCGTTATATTTTCTGCACCAATTGTGTTGCCTGCTAATGGACAAGATGTGGCGTCTTCTTATCCAGCAAAGCCAATCAAAATCATAGTACCTTTTGCTGTTGGTGGTGGAAGTGATATTATTGCTAGAGTCATTGGAAAAGAACTTTCTCAAAAATTAGGGCAACCTGTTGTAATTGAAAATAGAACGGGTGCTGGTGGAAGTGTTGGTTCTAACCTTGCGCTTAAATCTGCTCCGGATGGATACACATTACTTTTGATTTCTAGCAGTTTTAGTGTCAATCCTGCTTTGTATAAGCTCCCATTTGATCATATTAATGATATTTCCCCTATAGTCGAATTAGGGCATGGGCCAATGATCGTTACAGTTGCGAATAATTTACCAATTAGAAGTTTCAAAGAGTTAATATCTTTTACAAAAGCAAATCCTGACAAGCTTGCTTTTGGCACAAGTGGACAAGGTGGTCTCGTACACTTTACAACTGAGGCATTTATGCTTGAAACAAATACACGCATGATTCATATTCCGTATAAAGGATCCGCTGATGTTGTTCCAGATTTAATATCTGGACGTATTCAATTGTTTTTGGCTGATGCTGGATCAGTGGTTAGGCATATAAACGCTGGAAATCTTAGAGGGTTGGCTGTTTCAACTAAACAAAGAGTTCAGGAACTTCCAGAGGTACCAACACTTATTGAGTCTGGTTTTACAGCCTTTGATATGGCGGTTTGGCAAGGTCTGGTAGCGCCTAAAGCAACGCCAGATGCAATTATTCAAAAACTCAATTTTTTAATCAACGAAATAATCCGACAAGAGGATGTTATTAAGGCCTTCAAGGCTCAATATTACAATCCCGTTGGTGGAAAACCACAAGATTTCTTGAATGTTATTAAATCTGACTCTGATCGGTGGATAGCTGTATCCAAAAAAGCAAATATAAAAGTTGATTAGCGTTCAATTGTCTATAACTTTATAGATGATTGGGCGCCTTCTTGCGTTGAAGCTCTAGTTCACGCAGGCCCTTGCGAATAACTTTACCTGTTGTCGTTGTTGGAATTCGATCATAAAATTCTATTTCACGTGGATACTCATGAGCTGATAGCCTTTTGCGCACATACGTTTGTAACTCTTGAGCAAGCTCTACATTAGGGGCAAAGCCATCTCGGAGTTCCACAAAGGCTTTTACAACCTCACCACGAATCGAATCGGGACTACCGACTGCAACTGCTAAGGCTACTGCTGGGTGTGTGCATAAACAGTTTTCAATTTCACCTGGACCAATTCGATAAGCGCCACTTGATATCATATCATCTTTTCGCCCTACATACCAAAAATATCCATCACTGTCTTTAAAGGCCAAGTCGCCAGTGAGTAACCAGTCTCCTAAAAATTTATCTTTTGTCCCTTCTTCATGATTCCAGTAGCGTAAAAACATGGCTGGAACTGGTCGTTTAAGAACAATCTCACCAATCTCACCTGCTTTTGTTACAAGCTCTCCATCTGCAGTTAGTAATGTGATTTCATGTCCTGGTATCGGTCGACCCAGAGAGCCCGGTTTAATAGGCATTAAATCAATGCAGTTTCCAACGATCATCACAGCCTCTGTCTGACCAAAGGCATCGTGTGGCGTTGCGCCAAGCGCTTCCTTAGCCCAAATAATCAAGTCTTCACTAACCGCTTCTCCGCCAGTATGGATGGTTCTCAACTGAACATCCCAATTTTGACGAGGATTTTCAATTAAACGCATCATCTTGAGAACTGTGGCTGGTAAAAAAACATTTCTAATTTGATGCCTTGCCATCAAATCAAATGCTCGCGCCGCATCAAATTTTAGACTTCGGTGAGCAACTACCGTCACACCGTAATGCCAACTTGGAAGCAGCATATCGAGCAATCCGCCAGCCCATGCCCAATCAGCTGGCGTCCAAAAACGATCTCCTGGCTTGGGAAATCCCTGGTGAACAAATTCCATGGAAGGTAGTCGTCCAAGCATGATTCTGTGTGCATGGAGGGCTCCTTTAGGTGGGCCTGTTGTACCCGAAGTAAAAATCAATAATGCAGGATCTTCGGATGCTGTATCTACAGGCTCAAAATGTGCGGACTCCTTTTGAAGCAATTGACTGAAATCATGAATATTTGAGACATCTGTTGCGTCTGCACTAATGATGTGTTCAAGACCGGGGTATAACTGCCTGACTTGAAGCAAGCGATCAAGACTAGTGACATCTGTTATGACAACTCGAACCCCCGCATTGCGAAGTCGATATTCCAATGCATCTGGCCCAAAAAGTGTTGCCAATGGAACAGCAATTGCTCCAAGTTTATAAATGCCGAGGTGGGCAACGCCAGTTTCAGGTCTTTGTGACATCACAATTGCAACCCGGTCTTCGCGTTCTATGCCCAAACGCCTCAACGCATTGGCCAGTTGATTTGATTTATCTCGAAACTCTGTAAAGGTATGTTCACTGATACGGCCTAATTCATCTTCATAAATCATTGCAATACGTGACGTGTCTTCAGCATGTCGATCGCAAACGTCTATGGCGATATTAAAGCGTTCAGGAATAGACCAGTGGAATTTGGCACACAAATCATCGTAGGAATTGGCGTCAGGTAAGACTTTCTTATCATTCATTTTTATGCATTTATCTGTATTGACTGATGGAGACTATCGTATCAGAATAGAGAAAATTTGAAACGTAATCTGATTTATATCAAATCAAGTTTGCTTTCGGTTTGGATTTCTTGGATTAGTAAAAAACATCACTTCATTAGGAGATAGCTATCAATACAATTCGAAAATTCATACTAACAACAGCTGCTATTTTTGCTGTCAATTTCTTTATCGCAAGCATTGCGATAGCCCAAAATTACCCAAGTAAGCCAGTCAAAATCATTGTTCCTTTTCCCCCAGGGCAGGGTACTGACGTTGCTACAAGATTTATCGCCTCTAGGCTTACAAAAGCACTGGGTCAGAATTTTTTAATTGAGAATCGACCAGGTGCCGGTGCCAGCTTAGGAACAGAGGCACTAGCCAAATCGACGCCTGATGGTTACACGCTGGGCATTGGTACTGCTGGTACACACACCATGAACCCTTCTTTATATCCAGCAGTAGGGTACGATCCTGAAAAAGATTTTGAACCAATTATTTTGACGGGTATGTTGCCCTTGATGGTTGCGGCTAATCCATCATTTCCTGCCAATTCAATTCAAGAATTAATTTCATTGGCTAAAGCAAAACCCGACGAAATCAATATCGCACTTACCTCACCACCGCAAAGAATCGCTTTTGAGATGTTAAAGCAACAAGGCGGCGCACCATTATTTGGTATTCCGTATAAGGGTTCAGCATCGGCACTTACGGAAGTGATAGGTGGACAAGTACCTTTGATTCTTGACAGCATTACAGCACTTCGACCTCATGTTAATTCAGGTAAATTAAAGGCCCTTGGTGTGACATCATCTAAATCAACAGAACTGATGCCTGGAATTAAATCTGTTGCAGAACAAGGCTTGCCAGGTTATGAACTTACAGCGTGGAACGCATTCTTTGCTCCAAAGGGAACACCTAACTCTATTGTTCAATTTCTCAACACCGAGATTCGAAAAATACTTACAGAGCCAGATACTCGGTTGCAGTTAACTGCGCTTGGATTTGAAGTCACATCAAGCACCCCGCAAGAACTTGCGGATCGAGTAAAAATTGAGCGTGAAAAGTGGAGCCGAATCATTCGCTCTGCAAAAATTACGGTTGACTAGTGTTTTCGCGGTACGTAAGTCTATTAATATGCAACTGGATATGTGCTCGGCAAGTTATTTTAGTTTTGACCTCGCAATTTTGAACCCAAAACTTCGATGACCCATTCTGGGCTCGATTCGAAAAAGGCAAAAGTTAAGCGCTAGGCGAGGGGTTTGAACTAGATTTTGAAAATTACATTGTGCTTGAGTTTATTTCCATGAATCTCTACACCACAACTGGTAAAATAACTAACTACTATATTTACACTGAAATCAGTTAGACTAAAAACTCTCACTGAGATTGGATCAACATTTAACTCAGGTCAAGTATTGAACCATTTGAGGCATATTCAGTACCTTGTCCGTTAAGTAGGTCATCCCTGAACTTACCAACATATTTTCTACCATCAGCAAATGTGTAAGTACCTTGCCCGTTGCGCTTGCCATCCTTGTACTCACCTACATATTTATCGCCATTAACAGCGGTGTAAGCACCATAGCAATTATGAAAATATCCTGAGGACGGACAAGCAGGTAAATTACTCTGAGCGTAAGCACTCCCAATCATTAAGACTATAAGTAAGCGCAATAGGGTGTTCATCCCCGAATGTTAATCAAAATAAGGAGCGATGCATACATTAACCGTCATAGGGGGCAAGTAGGGTGGTTAAATAGGGTAAGTACCTATTAAATGGTCATACCAAATCAATCCAAAATCCAATGAAGAACTACGAATGAGGAGATGAGATGTCTGGTACCGTTGGTATTGATGTAGGCGGAACGTTTACCGATTTGTATTTTTCGGGAAGCGCAAATAAACCCCATCGAATTTTAAAAGTTCCTACAACGCCGCAAGATCCGTCGATCGGATTGCTTGATTCCCTCAAAGCG